>Ga0134125_10000478_pt1 | contig 54238 bp, 45 predicted proteins | sample KB31751_FD_96464 | JGI IMG/M metagenome (GOLD analysis project Ga0134125, IMG submission 96464) | Terrestrial soil microbial communities with excess Nitrogen fertilizer from Kellogg Biological Station, Michigan, USA - KB3-175-1 | ecosystem: Environmental > Terrestrial > Soil > Unclassified ... | reverse complement strand
TCACGGTTCACGGTTCACGGTTCACGGTTCACGGTTCACGGTTCACGGTTCACGGTTCACGGTTTCACGCTTTCCGGTTCCCAGTTTACGGTTCACGGTTCACGGTTCACGGTTCACGGTTTCCGGCTCTTACGCGGCGGTTTCGCGGGACTGGCTGCTGATCTGGTAGATAGCTTCCATCACGGCGGAACGTACTTCTGATGGCAAGGAGCCGCGGACGGCAAGGCGACGGAATGCCGGCACGATTTCGGACTGTCCGCTCAACGCAAGCAGCTTTACCACGGCGAGGCGCACTTCGATGTTCGCATGATCTTCGATCGCGCGCATCAACGGTTGTACTTCGCCGGCCTTTGCCATCAGGAACAACAGCGAAAACGCATCATAAGTACGTTCGCGACTCTCGCCGGTCAGATTGTTGATGGCCTGGCCTGCTAATCCGGATTCAGCCAAAGCAGCGCCGATCTTCCGGCGTCGTTCAGGAGACCCTTCACGCAAAGCTCGGGTGAATGAAGCTGCCCGATCCGGCTGCACGTTGAACAAAGCGCGAGCCGCGGCGTTGCGCACTTCATGAGAATGGTCGTCGAAAGATTTGTTGATTAAGTGGAACGACTCATCGCCGCCCATCTGCCCGAGCTCTGCCAAAGCAGCAGCCCTTTCGGAGACCTCTTCGCTCTTCAAGCGTTTCAGCACCGCAGACGGTACTCCGGCTGCATCTTCGTCGAGGACCAGCAAACCTTTTTCTTCGCGCACAACTTCTATTTCGTGAGGTTGAGGCGTAGCGGCGGGTGCTGGTTCGCTCGGCTTATATGTCGCTTCCGTTTCATTGAAAGTCATCGGCGCGCTCGAGAGTGGCCGGACCGTCAACTTTCGCGGCACATCGAGACTTACATCCAACCACGATTCCTCAACAGTTGGAAACTCATCGGCAACCAGTTCCGGGATCTCATCAGCGCCGAGCTCCTGTTCGTCGGCAACTAACTCCGGCATTTCATCTGCAGCCAATTTGGCCTGTGCAGTCAGGTCCGATGGCTCAAGAAAACTCGCGAAACCATGCGACTCCTGTAGCGTTGCATAACGACGCGCGTCTTCGTTGGCTTGCAGCTGAGTTTCCAAATCTTTACGTTCGCGTTCTGTTTCCGCATGACGCCGGGCCGCCTCAGTCGCGAGCGCCCGCGCATTCTCTTCAGCTTTCAACCGAGCTTGTTCTTCGAGGGCGTGACGTTCCTGCTCATGTCTGAGCCGGTTTTCAGCTTCCGCGCGAAGCACAGCTTGTGATTCCAAACGTCGTCGTTGTTCTTCGCCCGCCCGATTCAGTTCCTCAATCTCGGCTCGGATGCGTCGCTCCTGCTCAGCTCGATTCCGTGCGTCTTCCTCGATCTTGCGTCGCAGACTCTGCAGCTCCGCATGCTTCAATTCATCTTCCTGAGCCTGACGTCGCCCTTCTTCTTCAATGCGGCGCGCTTCTTCTTCGGCGCGACGACGAGATTGCTGCAACCGGGTTCGTTCTTCTTCTTCAGAGCGATGACGAGCTTCCACTTCAAGCCGGCGTCGCTCTTCTTCAGCGTCGAGCCGGGCCTGTTCTTCAACACGCAGGCGCTCTTGTTCCTTAGCAAGCTCTTCGGCTTCCACTTCAGCCCTGCGCCTGGTAGCTTCCAATTCAGCTCGATGTTGCTCCAGGGCAAGCGCCGTTTGTCGCAGCGCTTCCTCTTCACGCTGCAGCTTGGCGGCCTTTTCTCGCCGGAGGTTCTCGGCCTCCTCGAGTTTCTGAGACTGCTCAGCTTCTGCTTCCAACAAAGCGTCTATCTCAGCCCGAATCTGGCGCTCACGTTCGGTGCGGGAGCGAGCTTCTTCTTCGGCCTTCCCTCGAACCGCTTCAAGTGCGGCAAGATGTTTCTGTTGCTCTTCTGCGTGAACTGCGGCTTCAGCTTCAACTTGCTTTCGCTCTTCTTCGGCTTTAAGGCGAGCGGCCTCGAGTTGCCGTCGTTCTTCCTCAGCTCGAACTCGAGTCTCCTCCTCGGCTTTCAGACGAGTCTCTTCTGCCTGACGAAGCGATTCAATTTCGGTCTGCAGTTGCAGAGCTTGCTCCGAACGAACGCGAGCCTGCTCTTCAGCCTCTTGCCGAATCGTCGTTAACGCGGCCAAGTGCTGTTCCTGTTCAGTTCGGCGTTGATAAGCTTCGGCTTCAGCGCGCTCTCTTTCAACCTGCGCTTGACGACGAGCTTGTTCCAAACGTTGTCGCTCGGCTTCAGCTTGCCGGCGAGCCTCTTCCTGGGCCGCTAGTCGCTCTTCTTCCTCAGCACGAAGACGCTGTTCTTCTTCAGCTTTCAAGCGCACCTGTTCTGCGGTCCGCCGGCGCGCTTCGGATTCCTCACGTCTACGAGTCTCAGCTTCCTCGATACGACGACGCTGCTCTTCTTCCGCCTGACGAAGTGCATCAATCTCGGTCCGAATACGTTGTTCCTTCTCGACGCGCAGAATGAGCTCTTCTTCGGCTTTTCGCTTAACTGCTTCAAGCGCGGCCAACCGTTGCTCTTCCTCGTGAGCATACTGGCGGGCTTCTTCTTCAATCCGTCGGTGTTCGGCTTCGGCTTGAGCACGGGCTACTTCCAGGCGTTCTCGTTCGGCATCGGCTCGTTGCTGCACTTCTGCTGCGAGACGTAACCGTTCCTGCTCGGCCTGTTGGCGAGCCCCTTCTTCGGCTTGAATGCGAGCTTGTTCCTGTTGCAGGCGCTCGGCGTCTTCCTCAGCTTTGCGTCGAGCGGCTTCGATTTCGGCTCGCTGCTTCGCGACTTTTTCGGCCGCCAGCCTTAAGGCTTCAGCCTCGGCGCGCATTCGCTCTTCTTCTTCCTGCCGTTTCCGTTTCGCTGCTTCGAAAGCCGCTTCACGCAAGCGCTGCTCTTCGGCTTCGCGAGCCTGGCGTTCTTTCGCCTGACGCAAAGCTTCCTGTTCTGCAATCAGCCGAGCCTGCTCTTCAACCTGACGTCGTAGTTCTTCTTGAGCACGACGGCGGGACTCTTCTTCCTGTTGTCGTCGTAGTAGAGCTTCAGCTTGCAAACGAGCTTCTTCTTCCGCGCGCTGGCGAGCCTCTTCCTCCGCGCGTTGGCGTGCTTCGTCTTCAGCCCGACGCCGAGCTTCCTCTTCGGCGCAACGCAATGCGTCCGCGACGGCGAGTCTGCGAGCTTCTTCTTCGGCCTGTTTACGAGCGAGGTCCTCGGCTCGCAGGCGAGCCTCTTCTTCAGCCTGCCTACGTGCAGCTTCAGCCGCTGCTCTCTTTTGAGCTAGCTCCTCAGCTACTTTCTTCAAATTCTCGGCTTCGAGAAGCAGCTGTGCTTCTTCCTCGGCTCGTTGTTTTGCGGCTGCTTCCGCTTGCGCTAAGGCTTCCTGCGCTGCGTGGCGTTGGGCGGCTTCTTCCTCAGCGCGACGACGTGCTTCTTCTTCGGCACGACGGCGGGCTTCTTCTGCAAAGCGACGAGCTTCGGCTTCCGCCTTTGCTTTTGCTTCGAGTTCGGCTTTTGCTTGAGCCTCGCTCTCAGCTGCTCTTCTGGCGGCTTCCGCTTCGGATCGACGGCGCTCCAATTCTTCCATCGCTCTTTGCAGCTTGGCTTCTTCCTCGAGTAATCGAGCTTCTTCACTTGCCAATTCGTCGCTAACGAACGGCGCGGTGTGCGGCAGGTTCGGAACCGGCGTTGCCTCGTGAACAGGAGTAACCGGCGGGAAAGAACTCATCACTGAACTTGCCGGGGCTGAAACGTCGGGAGTAGCGGGGACCGTGACATTAGTGATTGCATCAATCGCCTGTCGAACCAGATTAGCTGGCACCAGCCGACTGGTTTCCCGGGCTACGAGATCATTGAGATGAGCAACAGCCGATGGATCTCCGATTTCACCAAGTGCTTCAACCGCAGAACGTCGCACTTCGGGAGCGCTGTCATGTAACGCAGCAGCGACGTGTGTGGTAGCCAAACGACTTTTGATTGCACCCAACTTGCGAGCCGCGGCGGCGCGTTCACCGGGAGAATCTGCTGTTCGCAAGTCGCGAGTGGCTTCGTCAAAATATCCGTGTTCCATAAAAGCTTCACGCGCACGCTCGCTTTCGCTGTTATTGCGACCGAGCGCTGCCATCAGCTCGGTTGAAACAACCTGGCGAGTGGCAGCGTCTGGAGCTTCGATAACTTGCGAGTCATAAGCCTGGCCTTCGAGTAAGTTCTTGACTTCGATGGCGGCTCGATCCGATGTCATTGATGAAGGATTGCGAGACTCTGTTGGAGTGGGGCTGCTAACCGCTGGTGTTTTGGACCGGTCAAATTCGAATGGCGCTGCGAAAGGCGTTCTTGAAGGGGCGCTCGGATGGATTTCGGTGACGGTTTCCGATTCGGCTGCCTGAGCTTTCAAGGCGCCAATAAGATCAGCCTTGTTGGCGGTAAGTGCTTCGCGCAGCGAAGGGGTCAAGGATCCTTTTGGTGCGTCGACAATTAGCCGATCGCTGCCATCACTGGCGAGCGTCAGCTTGATGCCGTGCTGCGCGCAAAGTTGAAGAAGAAACTCGACACTCATAGTTCAAAAACCTCCCGGTCTGGATCTACTTCCTTCGGTGTTTCGGGTTCAGGTGACATCCCTGTGGACGCTGACGGTGTTTGGGCAGCCGTATTACCTGCCGCAGCCGCTGCAGCAGCATTAGCTTGAGATACAACCGGTTCTGGGACTGAAGCGGTCTTTTCCTCGACATTCTTGGACAAAGCCGGAGTGAGCGGCGGCCATTTACGCACTGCAGCATCACCCCGCTTAACGCCACGCCAGAAAAACAGGAATGCCAGTAGCGCCAGGGCAATCAAACTACCAATCAGGATTGGAACCCAGTTCAGCTGCGCCCAAATCTTCCAGTAGCTGAGTCTGTCACGCCAGGTGTTGTCATCGCTCGCAGCCTGGACTTCCGGAGTCGCCGCGACTGAAGGTTCCCGATTCGGCGAAGCTTGCGAAACCGGCGACGCTGACGATGAGACGCCAGCGTTCGGCGAGCTTGAGCCTGACGTTCCTACGATCGGTGAAGCAGAAGCCAATGGACTCGCCGCCGGAGCTGGGCTGGCCACGGCAACTTCATTTGACGGCGAAGGCTTTGCCGTTGTCGATCCGCGAGATGTTTCACGATCGACGGCACTGTCCACGCCACTTCTCTTTCCCGTGTTGCTGGCGCTGCTGCGACTGGTTTCATTAGCAGAATTCGAGTTGCGAGGCGTCGCGCGCGAGGACAACGAACCAGTTGGCTTTGCTGATCCTCTCGTGCTCTCAGGCGATGGCCCGGCATAGTCAGACACGCGGCGCGAGCGAACGCGATTGCTTTCCTCAATCTCGCTTGCCCTGGCAGCAGCTGAACTACCCGGTGTTGTGAAAACGATTTCCAATCGATTGTTTGATTGTTGCACCCGAGCTGAGGTGCCGGGCAATAGATGAAACGAAATGATGATGCCATCGCCGTAGCGCTGTATCTGGACATCATCAAAGCCTCGCCCGAGCAAGCTACCACGGGCCGAGGGAAGATCGGCGGCAGGAATCTTGACGTAAAAACGGCCGCCTCGTGAGTAAGCCTCATAATCGTTTACTGCCGCATCGGACACGACGTGAACGATTGAACCCGCGGCGCTGGTTCCAGTCCAGACCGAAGTAATGCGCTTCTGGTTTCGCGACTGGGCGCCGGCGGATATGAGATTCAGGGAGATTAACAGCGCTAATGAAACCGTAAAGGCTAACGTACGGTGACGGTTTCGCGGTGCTGGATTATGAGTAGTGGCTGAGTTCATTGGGGCAAAAAGGGGGAGAGAAACCGCCGACTGCATTATGCAATCGGGGGAGCCGGCAGTCCAGAGCTTTCAAATTGCGGCGGGTTGGGTTCCGTATCAAGTTCCTCTTCAGACTCGTCCTTAGATGCCGGGGCAAACTCAAAAGCAAAGCCTGCCGACATCTCAGCTTCTTGAGGTTCGCCTGTTGGCGCACACTCAAATTGAGTATCCGCGTGCCCGTTTTCAAAATCCATCGGTGGTGCGGACTCGTACCCTGTTTCAGAACTGCCATCAGCTTCAGGCTGTGTTTCAAATTCTGAATTAGCCTGAATCGCTGTTTCGTATTCACCGTTTGGTTGCGAATCACCCTGGGCAGCTTCCAATTTGGCAATCGCATCGGTTAACGCCACGCTCAATTCGTCTGACGGAGCCTCAGGCAATATGGCTCGGAGTTTCTCAGCCAGGCTTGCCTCTTCAGAGAATTCGAGCAGGTAAACGAGCGCGAGACGGACGTCCATGTTTGGATGATTGGCAATAGCGCTGACGAATTGGTCATAACTCTTAGCCTTGGCGAGAAGGCCTACCACTGACATCGCTTCGTAAGCCTGATGGTCTCCATTCGCCATGCGGTCAATACCCTGATTTGCGATACCTGCCTTAACACAAGCCTCAGCCACGTTGCGCAGGAGCTCCGGATCCTCAGACTTGGAAAGTCTGGCGTAGGCGTCCGCGCGATCAAAGCTTAAACGAGATAGTGACCTTGCGGCTGCAGCCCGGACTTCACGCGACTCGTCGGCCATCGCAATCAGGATCGCCGGAAAGACCGATTCGTGATTGATGTTAGCGAGACTGGTGATGGCAGTGGCCCTCAAACTTGATTCCGAATCCGTCCGCGCAATCGACGCCAACGTATTCACCGATACCTTGACCGAGAATTGAGCCAACAGTTTGATGCCTTCCGCTCTTTGACTGCTGAGTTCGCTCTTAACTTGAGCCTGTGCGGCGGTAAGGAACTCGTCGTCGACTGATTCAGGCAAATCTTCAGTTGGTGACGTGGGCTCGAGCATGGCGATTTCTTCCGCCAATAGTCGCGCATCAACTGCTGACATGTGTCTTGGTTCGGGGAGACCATTCTCGAAAAAGTCCAACCCTTCCAGTGAGCAGGCATTCAATGCTTTGCTTAACAGCGAGCCGGGAACATCGGGATGTTTCCGCGCGATATCGAGCAAGGCGCCAATGGCCGAAGGCAAACGAAGTTCGCCAATGCTTAGAACTGCCTGATTACGGACTTGCGATTCTGAGTCGTAAAGTGCTTCCAGCAAGAACGGCAAAGACGAGGACGACTTAACATCACCCAGCAATCGTGCTGCGGAAGTTCGCTCACAGGGATCAACGGCAGACAATAAGGCTGCGCTTTGGCGTGCTACGAAGCCGTATTCTTCCAGAGCTGCTCGGGCCCGGCGCTGCATGTCTTCATCGCCAGTGGCAGAGTTAATTGATTTGAGCAGTGAAGCTTCGATGGCGCGCCGGTCATCAGGCGCTCTCGAGGCAACCACATCCATTTTGTGCGCCTGGCCCTGAACGAGCTTGGCTACTTCGAGATCGATCTGATAGGCGCCGTACAAAGACGCCGGCATAGCGACAGTTAATCGAGCTGGCGATTTTCGTTGCAGGGAATTGTTGGGAGAGGGGCTCGCGGGTTTGGTTGGCACATCACTTTCATCGAAGGTCAGTTCTTTCAAGTTGGCGCCAAACTCTTCAAAGCCATCGTTGTCCGAGAATGAAACCGGAGCGGATTGCTTGTTCCGCCAGTGACGGACGATTAAGAGACCGCCGATACAAGCGACCCCGAGCAGGATTAAGACTGTAGGATCTGACATAACACTTGATTCCCCCGTCGCCGTTTGAATTTGGCTTTTCGCGTCCTCTGACGGAGCAGAAGCGGCGGCTGCATTCGCGGTTGCTGATTGAGGCGGGGCTGGCGCCGCGGCATTGTTCAGCAAAGCGATATCGTTGGTCTTGCCGGATTTGCTGGCTCTGGTTGTCTCCGCTGAAGGAGCTGATTCGTCGTCACCCTTTGGAGCTTTCTCGGCTTTCGCAACTAGTGAGTCCGGCTCAACTCGCGGATCCAGTTTCCCCTCGACGTTGAGGTTCAGGCGGTTGGCCATCGGCTGCACCGTCACGCTGGCGCCCGGCTTGGTCTGAATCACGATCTCGAGTGAACGATCGAGCTGACGAACCTTGATACCGTTCCCGCTCTTAATCGCGTTTTGAGCTCCGGCCGCTGGTACCACGACGTGATAGCCTTCGCGATCTTGCCACGTCTGCGCTCGGTTCAATGGGCCGTTCGCGTCAATCGACACGACCGTGCCATTCGCCGACGCGTGGGTGGAGACGTTCGAAATCGTCACCGGTCCAATCTTCTCCTGAGTCTGGGAGGCTGAACGTTGCGGAGTGATTGCGATGACGAGCAGTAGCAACGTGGCTGTTACTCGGGCGATGGTCTTGATGAAATCAGGCTGGCACATAGCTTTTTTAGTCGGGTTGTGCGCGAAGGCGATGGCGGCGATTTGAAAATCGCTTGAGATTCCTTCGCTCAGGAACTGAAGCTGGGGTCTGTCAATCGAAGCTACTGCGGTGGAGCTTAGCGGGATGTCAGCAACGAAGCCTCAGTGTTCATCGCTGAATTTGTAGCCAATGCCCCAAACGGTCAGGACCATTTGGGGGTTTTCAGGATTGTCCTCGATCTTGGCTCGCAAACGATTGATGTGTGAATCAATCGTTCGGTCATAACCTTCGTACGAGTAGTCCCAAATTTTTTCAAGCAGGTACTTACGCGGAAAAACCCTCCCCGGGTTCGAAGCAAAGAGTTTTAGCAGGTCGAACTCTTTGGGTGTCAACTCTACTTGTCTGTCACCGATTGAAACTTCGCGTTTCTCAGCGTCGATACGCAGCTTGCCGCGAACTATCGGTGCTTCGTTTTTCAATCCATCGGCTCCCGCGGAATTATGAGTTCGGCGCAGGACCGTCTTAATGCGAGCTTCAAGTTCTCTCAGGCTGAACGGCTTGGTGATGTAGTCATCCGCGCCCATCTCCAACCCGAGCACTTTGTCGACCACATCATCTTTGGCAGTCAACATCAGGATTGGCAAATAACTGATCTTCTCTCGCAGTTCTTTACAAACTGCCAAACCATCCATCTTTGGCAGCATTAGATCAAGCACAACCGCATCGGGTCGATCATCGAGGGCTGCTTTGACGCCTGCTAATCCATCTTCCACAGTTTTTACGTTGTAACCTGCACGAGAGAAGTATTCACTTATCGCGCTTGAAATGTTTTCGTCGTCCTCGACCACGAGTAATGAAACTTTGCGGTCACCCGAATCGACTAGAGTATGGTTTATCGGTTTTGGCTGTCTGTCAGCGATCATTGGCATTAGTGGTCCAATTGCAAGAACTGACAAGCAGGAGGCTCAAGAGGGATGCGCCTTGGGATGGGGCGCTCTTCGGGCGAAAGAATACTAACGTAAAAACAGCCGGAAACTCAAGCGTAAAGTTTTGCAGGGCAAAATAATGGGCCATCGGAGCCTTGGTTTCTGGAACGTAAATAAGCGACTGAAGGTCACGTCCTCGCCGGATTTCTGGAACCCTTGCCATCGAGTTCCAGAAAGTCCGAGCGTTGATTCAGGGGTTCTTCGGCGAGGGCGAGGGGGCAGCACTCGCGCTCCGGCGCAAACGCTCCTCAAGTTGTTTCAGGAGAACCCGAAGCTGCGACGACGTGTCGGGTTTTTTCGATATTTCCTCGAAAAGACTCACCGCGCGAGGGTCACCGAGGCTGGCCAGCCCTTCCGCTGCGGCGCTGGATACCGTGAAATCACCCTTATCCGCAGCCTCCGAAAAGGCTTGGGACAGCGTCGCAAAAGCTCTTACATCCTCTTTTGCAACGGCTCCGATAACCTTTAGAGCAGCAGCACGCACGGCCGGCGAGTTCCCTTTGGCAGCGAACTTTAAGCCAATCTCTGTGGCACGGCTGTCTCCCAATGGAGCTAAACCGTTCAGGGCGGAAATCTTGAGTGAGTCTCGCCACGACGGGACTTCAAGCAATTTCGTCAAAGCCGGATAGGCCTCGGGCCTTTTGGTCTGACCCAGCGCCAGTGCAGCTACCCGTACCACGGCGTAACTCTGGTCGTTCAGGCTTTCCAAATAGACTGGCGCAAAAACGGCGCTTTGTGAAACCGCCAGGGAGGTAATTACTCGCGCGCGCACGCGGGCATTCGGATCTTTGACGGCTGCGGTCAGGGCCCGCTTTGCCACTTCCGAACCGGGCGTCAAGGCGGTGGCAGCCTCGACGCGCATTCCCCAAAACTTATCCGTGCTCAGACTTTCTGCCAGCTGGGCCGTAATCTTTTCGCGATCAGCCACATCGGTCCCAGGCTGATTCAGTAGCTCCGCCAGCTGACCCAGCGCCCAGATTCTTCCCGCAACATCCTGATCCCGCGAGGCTTGAAAGAGCAGTTCGTTTGTCGGCTTCTGAAAATTAACTTCCTTGATGATGGTGTTGCCATAATCGAAGTTAACCAGCTGTGGCTCCGCATCGGCACTGAACGTAAATGACTGTTCTTCTCGGGGTTCGACATTAACCCGTTCAATTCGGGTTTTGCCGTTGGCAACAAGCTCAATATCGACCGGCGTTTCAAATAACCCAACTTGAGGGAATTGCCATTCCGGGTCCGGCTTCTGAGTCTGCTTTACAGTCAACGTTAGTTTCTTGGCGGCCGAGTCATAGCTCTTCGTTACTTGAAAGACCGGATGACCCATGCGATACAGCCATTCATCGAAGAACCAATCCATGGACTGGCCGGTGGCTTCTTCGATGGCGATGCGGAACTGTTCCGTGTCAACCGGTTGATGAGCGTACTTGGTCAGATAATGATTAATCGCTCGCCACCAGTTATCCTCGCCCAGCCAGGTGCGCAACATGTGCAGAACGGCAGCGCCTCGAGGGTAAGCATAAGTATCGAAGACTGAATCCGGCGTCGCGTAATTCTTCGTCACAATCGGTCGACGATTTCCAGCTCTCCAGGCGGCGTAATACTGGTCCTGGTTACTTTTGACATCCGAATACAGAAACGTGTCGCGCCCGAGATGATGCTCATCCCACATGGCTTGAAAGTAAGTTGCAAAACTTTCATTCAGCCAAATATCCGACCACGAACGACAGGTCACGTAATCACCAAACCATTGGTGCGCGAGCTCATGCGACTGCAATCCATCGCTGGTCTGGTCAAGCTCGGTGCGCGCATCGTGAATCATGTTGTCGGTTTGCGTGGTAGCGCTGATGTTTTCCATGCCTCCGCCAAAATCACGCACAGTCGTTTGTGCATACTTCGGGTACGGATATTTCAGCTTCGTCTTCTCTGAGAAGAATTTCACCATCTCAGCCAACCGAGCAGCCGTTACTTTGCCCTCTTCAAGTTCATTCTTGTAGACGTTCGTGATGATCGGAATGCCTTCGTAATCTTCCGTGATAGGCGTGAACTCTCCGACAATCAACGAGGTCAGGTAGCTGGCGTGGGGCTGGTCGATTTTCCAATGGAATGCCCGCTCATTATTGCCGGCCTCTTTGGTCTCGATGAGCTTGCCGTTTGAAATCACACTCATCGGTTTCTCAACCGTGGCAGTTATCTCAGTGGTGAAGAAATCGTTCGGATGGTCATAACAGGGAAACCAGTAATGATTGTATTCACTCTCACCCTGGGTCCAGATCTGCTTTGGCCGCGCCGGATCATCCGCGGTCGGCTTAATGAATTTGATGCCGCCGCCAACGAGCCCGACTAACTTAGGCACAGGGCCGTTGGTGCGATAATCAATCACTACAGTTATGGTTTCAGAAGGCTGATACTCTCGATCAAGATTAATGCGTAACTTCTGTTTGTCGGCAAGCGCGTCAAACTTCAAGGACGAGCCTTGCAACAATCTGACTCCGGCAAACGTCATGTTTGCAGCATCGAGCTCAATTGCGCCGAGATCTTTAACCAGCGGCGAAAAAACTATGGTTGCTGATCCAATGGCCTGCTCTTTCTCCCAATCGAAACGCAGGTTAAGGGCAACGTGTTTGGTATCGTAGTCGTGACTACGAATGTAGCGCGTCGGTGGCAGAGGACGAATCAGCCGCTGCTGAACTTGAACCTGCCCTTGGGCAAACGCGGAAACGCCTGGTAATAATAACAGCGACAAAATCGCTAATATGCTGAGCAATTGGCGATTCCGAGAAGAAAAAGAGTTGGATTTCATATGACTTTTTTGGCCGTGAAGGACTTATGATTGCGCCTTTAATTCACACCGTGGCTTCAGCCCGGGGAGAGCAATTACTTAAGGGAGCGGATAACCGTTTCAACGGTTTAGTTTGCTTAGGCTGAAAACCGTTGAAACGGTAATAATATACTTGACGAATCCACTCAATTCAGGTATCATCCCCTCACTATGGCAAACGAATCACCCAAAACACTCCAGCAAGCGATTATCTATTTCGCTAAACCTGAGAATTGTCGCGACTACTTTATGGCGCGTCGCTGGCCGAATGGCGTTATCTGTCCGCGATGCGATAGCACGAGCGTGACGTTTCAGCCAAAGTACAACCGCTGGCAGTGTGCGAGCCATCACGAGCGCAGAACCTTCACGCTTAAGACTGGAACCATTTTCGAGGATTCCCCGCTTGGCTTGGATAAGTGGCTGACTGCCGTTTGGATGATTACCAGCGCGAAGAACGGTGTTAGCTCTTACGAGGTACACAGGGCTATCGGTGTTACTCAAAAGACTGCGTGGTTTATGGAGCACCGCATCCGCTTGGCGATGCAAACTGGATCGTTTGAAAAGAAGCTTGGCGGTCACGTTGAAGTTGACGAAACTTTTATCGGCGGCAAAGCGCGGAACATGCACAAGTCGGTTCTGGCAAAGCGCGTGTCTGAATTTGCCGCTCCCGGTGGTACTGGCAGAAATCAGACCACTGGCAAGGTGGCTGTTATGGGACTGTTGGAACGTCACGGTCAAGTCCGCGCTATGGTTGTGCCGAACACTAAGCGCAAATCGCTTCACGGCGCAGTCAATCAGCACGTAGAAGCTGGCTCTACCGTTTACAGTGACGCGCTTCGCTCTTACAGCCAGCTTGCCGAGCAGTACATTCATAACGTGATTAACCACGCGGAAGAGTACGTGCGCGGCGAAGTCCATACCAACGGGATCGAAAACTTTTGGTCGCTCTTGAAGCGCACTATCGGCGGCACTTATGTTTCGGTCGAACCATTCCATCTTTTCAGATACCTTGACGAGCAGTCATTCCGTTTCAATACCCGCAAGGGCAACGACGGTGAACGATTTCAGCAAGCAATGGAGCAAGTTAGCGGCAAGCGTCTTACCTATAAGGAACTAACAGGTAAGGAACTTGCCGAAGGGGATACGTCGCACTAAGACGCTCGCTTCTTATCGACGGTTGAAGAAGGGGAGGCGGAAGAAGCGGTCGAAGTAGATCGCTTCTTCTTGTGTTTGGCCTTGTCTCGCTTTTCCTCTTCAAGCTTTGCCTGTAACTCGGAATAGGGAACAGCTAAGAGACCATCCATTACTTTGTCAAAGGTTTTGAATTCATCTGATTGTTTTGATTTCATATTGTTGGTTACCTCAAACATCGAATACAAGAGAGTGACAAGCAATCAGGCGGCATAATTCGCAATTAATTCTTTTGGTGATAGCGTCGCACCAGTTCTCGTAAATCGAGGGCTATGAACCCCGTTAGAATCGGCAACATGAAAGCCGCGCCTCGTGCAAACGTTTCGCTGGGGAACTTATAAATCAATATCGCCAACACGATATATGCGAGGGGTATTCCTAAGCAGATTGCTTGAGTCAATATTTGCAGTGACCAAAGGAATATACCCTGAGTCGATTCTTTCTTTCGCGTCTTGTATGAAAGATGCTCTATCACTCGCAACGCGAACCCGATCGCTAGGCCTGCGAACGCCTTAGGTAAAAACCATTCAAAAGTTAGGAGATCGAAGAAGTTATTCATCGGGTTAGACCCCTAATCTTGTCAGCTTTCATAACTCTCTAACCGCCTCAATAAACAAAGCTTGCCGTGAATCTCTCCTGGAAACATCAGTCGTCTGCTTGGAAGATACGTCAATGTAATCCTCAAGCAACTTCTTGAGCCGTGGCGGCTTCGGCAATGTGCCGCCGTCGATAATGCGCGCGAACGCCAGCAGTTTCTTGGTTAGTACAGGCTCTGAATAATCTTCCATCAAGTCACCCGCAATTAACGATGTAATCATTGTGTAGAAATGGGTGTTGTCAGTTGCCAAGCGGGTTTTCCCAAGTCGAGGGTTGTAGGCCTTCGCTAGAAAACTGAATACACTGCGAAGCGCGGCAACTTCTTTTGTTGTCAGCGCTGTTTCAGACTTGCGGGTGTTTATGAATCGCTTCAAAACCTCAACAGGTTTTTGATGCTGTTTCGTTCTTAAGAACAGGGCGATCTCAAGTAGCCTTTCCCACATTCGATCAACCGCCGCATTGTTATCAACCGTGTTCGCCACGAGGGACAAGCGCCTCAGAACGCGGGTAAACACACTGGATTTTGACTTATAAAAAACAGCTTCACCGCGCACTTGCTTTAAGGCTATCAAGTCGAACGAGGATTTTAGTAAGGCGTTCGCCAAACCCATCGCCTTCACTATCTGGAAGCGACTAACGGCTACGCCTTGCTGGTTGATATCGACGAACAATTGAATGATCTCGTCAAGGTTTGTTGCGCCGTCCTCGTCTTCTTCAAGGGTAATTTCGACGGTTGGAATTGCGTACTCTCTGAAGTCTCTAATAGTGGTCGGGTCTAACTGCTTAAATGTGTGCTTGCCGCTCGGAAGCGGAACACTAAACGACACGTTCCGGCGAAGGTGCGGAGCAAAAAAGTAGTCCGCCCAATTTGCAATACCTAAGTTTTTTATTCCCGGACCAACAAAAAGGATCAAACTTTCAATTCGCTGCTTACCGTCAAGGATGTTGTAGGAGTAACGCTCTTCATCGGGTTCCTTATAGAGAAAGATCGCCGGAATCGGACGCCCTTCGACGATATTCGCCATGAGCTTCCTTCGTATGCCAATAGGCCACACTTGGCCCCGTTGAAACGCTGGCGATAAGTTGATCTTACCTTCATTCAGATAGTTTATTAACTGGTCGAGTTTGAGTTCCCGGTTACGGTAGTTCATGAGCCTCCCGTTCGCGCGCTTGAGGATTTTAGGGCACACTTAAGCACCCCCTTTTTCGAGCACGGGAATGATACACCCGATAGCTGGATTCGTGAAGTATATTATTACCGTTGAAACGGTTCGGATAATTTTCCGTCATTAGTCACCCGGTTGAAACCGGGTGAGAATAAGATTCAGCACAAAGCAATTTGGAAATAGCTTTCGAATCGCGAGTCGCTATTGTTACACGAACATCAACCCCTACGAAAGGAACGAAGCAATGAAACAGGAAGAGATTCAAACTTTGATTGCCAAATACAAAGCGGGTTACGACGAGGTGATCGATGGTCTCAATGAGTTTCCGGCCGAGTCTTTGGCAGCACATCCGATACCGGGAAAGTGGAGCGCTCGGGAAATTGTGCATCATCTGGGTGACAGCGAAACGGTCGCGGCCGTTCGGTTGCGCAGGCTATTGTCAGAAGACAATCCTGTTATTCAAGGTTATGACCAGGATGAATATGCAACCCGACTGAAATACAACGAGCGTGAAATGGAACCTTCGCTTGATGCATTTCGCGCAGCGCGAGTCGCAACCGCTCAAATAATGGATGGTTTGTCTCTCGAAGACTGGAGCCGTAAAGGCAGTCATACCGAGCACGGCAGTTACAGCGCTACTGATTGGCTTAAGATCTACGCCGACCATGCACACAATCACGCGGCGCAAATTCGCGCGCTAAAAATAGCACTCGCATCATAAAACTGATCGTTGCTTGACAAAGATTTGCAGGGCGAGCAAGATCCGCTGGCTCAAATAAATGATCTGAATTAAAGGTATCTAGATGAGTACTGCCACAGTGCTGCAAACCTCCTTCTCTGATCTGCAGCTTAGTAAACAAGGAAAAGTTCGAGATGTGTACGCGGTCGATAACGATCAGTTGCTAATCGTCGCCACGGATCGTATCTCGGCATTTGATTGCGTGTTGCCAACTCCAATTGAAAGAAAGGGCGAAGTACTGACTCGCCTTTCGGAGTTTTGGTTTGCGAAGCTTGCGCACATCGTCCCTAATCATCTCGTTACAGCCAGGATTGAAGAAATGCCAGAGGCAGTGAGAAGCCATGCCAGCGAGCTCACCGGCCGTTCCATGTTGGTTCGTCGCACTTCAGTCTTCCCAGTCGAGTGCGTTGTTCGTGGCTACCTGGTTGGTTCAGGCTGGAAAGATTATTTGCGTACTGGAGAAGTCTGCGGACATCGGCTTCCCGAAAACTTGAGAGAGTCCGACGAATTGCCAGCTCCGATTTTCACGCCGGCTACGAAAGCCGAAGAAGGCCACGACGAGAACATCAGTGAGGCGCGCATGCGCGAGCTGCTCGGAGATGAAGACACCACGTACTTGCGGGAAACTTCATTGCGTTTGTACAACGAAGCTCGCGAGTACGCGCGCACGCGCGGCATTATTATCGCCGATACCAAGTTTGAGTTTGGCCGGGACGCGGCGGGACAGATCATTCTGATCGACGAAGCGCTGACCCCGGATTCATCTCGCTTCTGGCCGCAAGCCGAATACGCCCCCGGGAAATCGCAACCATCCTTCGACAAACAGTACGTCAGGGACTATTTGGAAACACTTGATTGGGACAAGCAACCACCCGCGCCTGCGATTCCTGCAGAGGTTGCAGCTGCCACCACCTCACGTTATTTGGAAGCATACAAGCTCTTAACGGGACAAGATCTGTAAGAGACTTGGTGACGGCTTGCTGGGTCAAGCTGTTTCGCCAGGTTCAGGACAGAACCCAGGAAGGATTTCAAACACATTGCGCGCGAAGCTTGAAGCCCTGGTTGAACAAATGCTCGATGGCCGGATTCTTTTGGAAGAAGCCGTAGCCGAATTTGAAAAAGTTTACATTCAAAAGGCCCTTCAGCGTCACGCCCAGCACCTTTCCAACACCGCGGCCGTCCTCGGAATCCACCGCAACACCCTTTCCAAACGCGTGGCCGACTACAAAAAGCAGGACCGACCCCTCGCCCGCGCCAAACGCGCCTCCGGTTAAGAACGTTGAGCGTTTTCACTCGGATCATCCGTCAAAGGTCTTTGGCCTTGGGCCTTTGGTCTTTGGAAGGCCGGATCCAACAGTTGCGACCTACCTTCCGGGCCCGCACCTCCAAAGACCTCGACCCAAAGATCCAAGACCGCTGCAGTTGACAATCCTCCACTCAACATTTTATTCTTAGCACTCGCTTATCGTGAGTGCCAAGTTAACCTGCTGACCACAACCGTAAGCTCTAATAACTAACTAACTTCCACGGATAACTCGAAAGGAGCATTAGACAGAATGGCTACTAACATCAGACCACTTCACGACCGCGTCATTGTGCGGCGAATTGAAGAGGGTGAGCAGATTCGCGGGGGCATCATCATCCCCGACTCAGCCAAGGAAAAGCCCCAGGAAGGCGAAGTCGTCGCCGCTGGAGAAGGCAAATACAAGGAAGACGGCACGCGCCAGTCGCTTGATGTCAAAACAGGCGACCGCGTCCTGTTCGGAAAGTACAGCGGTTCCGAAATCAAGATCGACGGCGAAGAACTGCTGATCATGCGCGAGGACGAGATTCTCGGAGTCATTGAACGCGCCGGCGCAGCCAGTGGCAAGAAGGGTGGCAAGTAAGTCTCACACGGACTTGGCCACCTTTTTGTTAAAGATTTCAACCATTCATTAGGAGAGACATAGAAATGGCAAAGCAAGTGATTCACGGCGAGGATTCGCGCGCCGCGATTTTGCGAGGCATCAATCAACTCGCCGAAGCGGTCAAGATCACCCTCGGACCCAAGGGTCGCAACGTAGTTATCGACAAGAAATTCGGTTCACCGACCATCACCAAAGACGGTGTGACTGTCGCCAAGGAAATTGAATTGAAAGATGCGCTGGAGAATATGGGCGCGCAAATGGTTCGCGAGGTCGCCTCGAAGACTTCGGACGTGGCCGGCGACGGAACCACGACCGCGACCGTTTTGGCTCAGGCCATCTTCCGCGAAGGCGTGAAGACGGTTGCCGCAGGCGGTAACCCAATGGCCATCAAGCGTGGCATCGACAAGGCTGTCGAGCGAGCCATCAAGGAAATTCATCGCATGGCCAAGCCGGTTAAGGGTGATGCCATCGCTCAGGTCGGCACCATCTCAGCCAACGGCGACCAAACCATCGGCGGCATTATTGCAAAGGCAATGGACCAAGTGGGCAAAGACGGCATCATCACCGTTGAAGAGTCCAAGACGATGGAAACAACGCTTGAAGTGGTCGACGGTATGCAGTTCGACCGTGGCTATCTCAGCCCGTATTTCGTAACGGACCCCGAGCGCATGGAAGCCGCGCTCGACAACGCGTTGATTCTCATTCACGAAAAGAAAATCAGCTCGATGAAAGACTTGCTGCCTATCCTGGAGCAGGTCGCAAAGATGGGGAAACCCATGCTGATTATCGCTGAAGATGTCGAAGGCGAAGCGTTGGCAACGTTGGTAGTCAACAAGCTGCGCGGCACACTCAACATCGCGGCCGTTAAAGCTCCAGGCTTCGGCGATCGACGCAAAGCAATGCTCGAAGACATCGCGATTTCAACCGGCGGCAAAGTCATCAGCGAAGATCTGGGCATCAAGCTTGAGAGCATCAAGATTGAAGACCTCGGTCGCGCCAAGAAGGTCACCATCGACAAGGACAACACCACGATCGTGGAGGGCGCCGGCAAGACCTCTGATGTGGAAGGCCGTGTTCGCACGCTTCGCGCACAGATTGAAGAGACGTCATCCGATTACGATCGCGAGAAATTGCAGGAGCGTCTCGCCAAGCTCGTCGGCGGCGTTGCCGTTATCAAGGTTGGTGCTGCTACCGAAACCGAGATGAAAGAAAAGAAAGCTCGCGTTGAGGATGCTATGCACGCAACCCGCGCTGCGGTTGAGGAAGGTATCGTTCCCGGCGGCGGCGTGGCGCTGGTGCGGGCCGCGAAGGTGCTCGAGAAATTCCTTACCAGTCCCGATGGCGAGGGTGACCCGGATGAGCAAATCGGCGTCAACATCGTTCGTCGCGCGCTGGAGGAGCCTCTACGCCAGATTGTTCAGAATGCCGGCAAGGAAGGCGCAGTGGTTGTTGAGCGCGTTCGTGCCGACAAGAACGACAGCTTTGGCTTCAATGCCGCGACCGAGAAGTTCGAGGACCTGGTGAAGGCTGGCGTCATCGATCCTGCGAAAGTCACGCGCACTGCTTTGCAGAATGCGGCGTCAATCGCCGGCTTGATGCTGACCACCGAAGCTATGGTTTCGGAACTACCCGATGACGACAAGAGCAGCCCCGCAATGCCCGGTGGCATGGGCGGCATGAGCGGCATGGGAATGTAAGGTTCAGAGCGCTGATCAGCAAATATGCTTGTCAGTACCACCTGCGGTAGCGGGTGGCTGTTCCAGATGACAACGGCCTCGTTCTTTTCGAAGAGCGAGGCCGTTTTCTTTCACGACTGAGCTTAGTCCGCTTGGCGGACGACTGACACTAGCCCAGCGATTCATCGCTGGGAACGCCAAAGGTTCTCACTCAAAGTCCGTGAAACGGACGAACGAGGTCTCACCATTCATCCATTGCTCACCTGTTGCGTTTCATTAAGACAATTCGGAGTCATGTAGATAGCTGGCGGGAACTTTGGGCTCCGCTGAATCTTGGTGTAATCTTCAGCCGTGTCGAACGACGAAGCACAATTTGAGAAATCCGTTCGGCTTCTGAGGCAGCTTCTCAGGAAATCCAGAGATCGAGTTAAGAGAGCTGAGATTCGAAGAAGTTCTGGGAGCAAAACGAGTCCACTCGAAGTAAGGCTGGCTCGCCTCGAAGCGAGGCTAGCGGAGTTAGCTGCGGCACAGGCTCTCACGGAAGAGAAGCTTCGAAAATTAATCGACAAAGTACGAGGCCAAGACGGTGCGTATGACAATGGCGCGTCGTAGTCGGGAATGACGAATGAGGCGCCTCTTTTACTTCCCTTCATTGAATCTTGCTTCTATTACTGAGCCGTGCGGCTTGCCGTGGCGGTGGGTGAGTTGAGGATAGGTTTGCAGCTCGGCGCGGAGACCTTTGATTGCCAGCTGCTTTTCGACTTTCCTGATCTCTGCTTCAGATCCTTCAATTTCCATAAACAGTCCGAAGGGCAGTTCGTCGACGACTATCTCAGCGTTCCCTAATTTCCAGGTTGCGCGGCGCTTCTCATAAACCAGCCGAGGCACAAGTCCTACCGCGTCGAGAATGTCTTCCATCGCATCGGCGTCGCCCACGGTGGTTTCATCTTCGCGTTGTCGTTTGATTGAATCGGTTGAGGGAAAGCGCTCTTTGTAAGTCAGAATCGCTTTCTTTCCCACTCGTCGCAGTCGCAGCACGCTGCGGCCCAGATCCAAAGCCTCGCCTGCAAACAATGTGTTCTCTTCAAACTCTTCGCCAAGAGATTTGGCGCCGAGCTCCCCGAGCCTACGAACTACTTTGTCGCGTTGTGATTTGGTCAGGCGGTACTTCTTTTCAATCTCGATCGGCACCGGAGGAGGATACACGAAAACAGGTGTTTAGAGTTCAATCTTCAGATTGCTGCTTGCAAAAACCCAAACTGAAGTTTGAACTCTGAACGCCCGTTAGCGCACTTGAAGGACCACGTCGGCGGCGCCTCGTTGCGTGCCGTTTGAATCTTTGGTGACGGTGAGAATGGGATGACCACGTTTCTGCGCCCAGTCTTTCCAGTAGGGAGTCAGGCGTGGGTCATCTGCAAAGACGAACTCAAGATTGCGAAACTCAAATCCCGCCGCAGTCACTTGCAGATGAATATGCTGTGGTATCAAATCCTGCTCGCGAGCGGTCGGTGCGGGATAGCCAGCCGGACGAATTGTCTCAAATTCAAAACTGCCATCGTTGCCGGTCTTGACGTAAGCGAAGAGGCGAGGATTGCCCTCATTCATCGTGTCATTGCGCGAATAGTGACCGGTCGAGTCAGTCTGAAAAGCATAAATGACGGCGCCTGAGACTTCGTGACCGGCGTTGCTTTTAACTTTTCCACTGACGATTAATCTGTCGCCGGGTTCCTGCTTGCTTACGAGCGTGGCTTTCCCAACTCGCGCGTACCGGTGAAGTAAATCTCGAATAGCTTTGACCTGCTCCGGTCGAGCGCGCTCGAGCATCTCTTTGAGTTTTGAATACGCGTTAGTGTCATCGGCATTCGCCTCAAGCGCTTTCCGATTAAGTTCGATCGCGGCATCGACGGAGTCCGTTTCGCTCACTGAGTGACCTGCGGTGCCAGTACAACCGAACGCTGCCAGCAGCAAAACAAGTGCGATGACCTTTTTCATGAAGCTCCAGAACCACGAACCACCAAACTGAATTTTGTACTCTGAACACCTGTTATCCAACGCTTCATTTCTTTTCGGCAATTGCGAATACATGATTCTGGCCTCGAATAATTATCATTCCTTTCGAGATCGCGGGACTGGCGATTACGACTTCGCCCATTGAATTCCTGGAAATCAGTTCGTATCCGGCGCCAGCCTTCACTACAAACACATCGCCATCTTCATTAGCGAAAAACAATTTACCATCTGCGGCAACAGGCGAGGCGCTGAAGGCGCCGCCGCTCCCCAGGCGCGCGCGAAAGCCCGGCTCTCCGCTCGAAGCCTTGAACTGAGTCAGCACGCCGTTGTCGGTGCAAACATAAAGATAATCGCCGTAAACGATCGGTGTCACGATGTGTGGCTTGATGACGGGACTTTGCCAGGCTACTGATTCATTGCTGTCACCGCTTGCGGCCGGCTGAATCTCGCCTTTCAGACCTGCGCGCAACGCGTAAAACGTTCGCCTCGCATTCGCCGAACCGCCACTTAGAAAGTACAAACCATTGGCGATGATCGGCGTTGGAATCTTAACGTCGACGTTGTCTGCCAGGCGCCATAGTTCCCTGCCCGTCATCGGATCATAACCGCGATAGTATTTCGTGCCGCTTGTAATCAGCTGAGCCTGTCCACTCGCTTCGTAGATTGCCGGCGTACTCCACGAACTATCTTCCTCGCGCCTGGTTTCCCAAACCTGTTTGCCGTTGGAGAGATCAAATGCAGCAATGAACGATCGCTGCTGAGTATCACACTGAATGATGGCGAGGTTTTTGTAGATGATGGGCGAGCTGCCAAAACCCCAATGCGCCTCCTTATCAGGTGTCCAACCACCATCGAGAATACCAAGGTCTTTTTGCCATAGAAGTTTTCCGTTCAAATCAAAGCAATAAAGCCCATGTGATCCGAACGACACGACGAGGTGTTTGCCGTCGGTTGCCGGCGTCGAATTAGCGTGACTGGCTTTGACGTGGCGCTTGACCTTCGGTGGTCCCTCGAAAACCGTTTTCTCCCAGATGACTTTGCCGGTGTTCTTGTCGAGGCAGAAAACACGAAACGTGTGTTTCGAATCATCTTCGGCGGATGCTCCTGTCTCCGTCAGTCCATGCACAAACTGTGAGTTAGCCGCGGCGCTAACCGCGGAAGTGATGAAGACCCGTTCGCCCCAGATGATGGGACTGGAGTGTCCAAGCCCGGGGATCGGTGTCTTCCAAAGAATGTTGATTGATTTCTCCGCGTCCCAAACTGACGGCGGATTGCTGCCATCGGCGACGCCGGTAGCATTCGAGCCTCGGAAGGACGGCCAGTTCTGTGCGGATGCTGTGACTGCGGAAAGAAGGAGGATGAGTAAAACGCTGAACTTCATTTTGAAACGACTTCAACTTTCCAAGAAGTGCGTGATACGCGGCTTTGCCGCATGAGTCGAGCCCCGTTATGATTTCTTATCAACGAATCAAACGAACTACTCGCTCTTTGGCTTTTCGAAGAGTGCAGGGTCGACTTTGCTATTGATGGCGATGGAGTCAATGGTCGCTGACTGCTCTTTCCAAGGCTCACCATTGAACGTCGCGGCGACCTTGAACGGCAGGGTCACTCCATTCACGGCGCGAAAGTCTGAGTAGGTCTTTACAACCTCTCCAAAGTCCCCGCGCGGCCCGCGGCGACGATACGTCAAGCTAACAATGCGGCCATTAGCAGCATCGATTCCGAGCGTATAGCTCGCCCCCTCGAATTCGACCGCAACCTTTTCAACTGCCGTCTCCCCAACAGTGCCGGACCCCGCAGCGACTGCTTTGAAGTTCGCCGCCTTTCTCGCGCGCAAAATCGACAAAGGTCGTCGATTGAATTCCTGTTGTTGAACCGCTCGGTAGTCAGGCGGTAACGCCTGCGACCCATCCGGGTCAACGACGAATGAATCGCCAGGCGTGATGACGACCGCCGTTTTTCTCATCACGGTTGGATTCACAAAGTCCGGACCGACCTGTTCCGTCCGAACCCGATCCGGAAAGAGAATGGTCAGAGCATTCTTAACGTCGACTTCCGTTCCCCTGCGTGTCTGCTGCGCGGTACTCCTTTCCTGATAATCACTCAGACCATCAATCAGGGCAGGCGCGCCCATCGCCGCAACAGCCTTCTCGATCAGATCAGTTCCCTTTTTCAAAGCTTCCGGGCTCGCTGCCACCGCTGACCTGGTAGTGTTTTCACTTTCCAAGTACTTCTCCGGCGTCGCGTCGAATAACTGTTTGCATCCTGAGCTTCCAAAGATGTAGATGTGGCCCTTATGAACTGAGAAAAGATCCGGATCGCCGTGCACTGGGGCGCCCATCCTCGCGCAGGAGCCGTTGAGTTGTATCTCGTATTTAGTCGGATCCTTCTCGAAGATGGCTTTGTTCTCGTCATTCGCGAACATGTATTGGAAGCGCCCGCGATTGACCGTGATTTTGAAATTGCCCTGCACTTCTTTTCCCTGAATGAGGAGAATCGGATCAAGCCCCTGGATAGCAGGAACGAGAGCAGAATCGCCCATTTGTGCGGACGCTGATACGCAAAGAGAAATCAGCAAGGCCAAGAGCAAAGACAGTCTGGTTATTCGAGAAGTTATCATGATTTCCTCCAGCTCATTTACTGCAAACACTACACACGTCGGCATGAACGCGTGCAGTCTAGCCTCGAGCGCCAAGGCCCGACCTATGTTTGCAGCGAAGTGTGGTCAGCTTGCAGGGAAGTGACTCGCTCAGCGGCTATAGGAAGCCCGATTTCAGGAGAGATTGGAGTTGTTCGCGCCGGCTGCGGCTGAGTTTCAGTTCGGTGCCGTCGTGCAGCAGTACGATATATTCGCCGTTGAAGTGCTGCTGCAGCTCGCGAATTCTCTCGATATTAACGATTGAGGATCGATGAATGCGGAGGAACTTGGCGGGGTCTAACTTGGCCTCCATCTCGTTCATAGTTTCACGCAGGAGATGGCCTTTGGGCCCGACATGAAGCTTCACGTAATAATCTTCAGCCTGAATGTAATCAATCTCATCGACTTTCAAAAAGAACACGCGGCCGGTTGATTTGATGAGCAAGCGTGAGACGTACTTGCTGCGCGGCGGCTCGTCGACCGTGCGTTGCTCGCGCCCCTCGAGCAGCGCCACCAGCCGCTCGCTAAGATCCTTCAGTTCCCTTTGCTGGACTTGCAGCTTGGCTTTCGCAAGCGCTTTGGTGAAGCGCGCGTCGTCAAATGGTTTCAGCAAATAGTCTAATGCGTGAAACTCGAAGGCCTTTAGCGCATATTGATCAAACGCCGTAACGAAGACAATCACCGGTAGTTGTTCGGCATCAATGTTCTCCAACACGCCAAAGCCATCCATCTCGGGCATTTGAATGTCGAGGAAGACGAGGTCGGGAGAATGCTTGCGGATTAGTGAAAGAGCTTCACGACCGCTGCCGGCTTCACCAGCGATTTCGATTTCCGGATCGTTGTCGAGCAACAGTCGTATGTTCCGACGCGCGAGTGGCTCGTCGTCAACAATGATGGTCGTGATTGGCTTTCTTGACGCGGTCATTTCCCTGGTAGCACAGACTTCAGCCTGTGTTCATTGTCAGTTGAGTCTATCGACTTGGGACCTCAACGCGGCTGACGGTAACGATGGTAGCGTCAACGGAAAGTAAACACAGACTGAAGTCTGTGCTACGTCAGACGCCTGAACGGCATGACCAACGAGACTTCGCAGCCGCCGCCCTGGCGATTAGCAATTGTGAACCGCTGACGATCGCCGTATAGCTGCTCCAGGCGCGCGCGCGTATTCGAAAGTCCAACTCCCTCGACGGGTCTTCCGCCAGCCTCCAAGCCCGGGCCATCGTCATAAATGGTTATGCGCAAGAGTCCATCGTCTCGTTCCGCATTAACGCCCACAGTTCCGGCAGCTGCGCGTCTCGAAATTCCGTGGCGTATCGCGTTCTCGACCAAGGGCTGAAGAATCAGGTTCGGCACCATCGCATCGAGCGTCTCCGGCATCACTTTCATATCCACCGTCAGACGATCAGAAAATCGCATTTGCTGGATGTCGAGATATAGCTCGAGGAATTCCAGCTCCTCCTTAAGGGGAACCTCCTGCTTGCCGGCGTTCTCAAGCGTATAACGCAACAGATCGCTCAGGCCCGCAAGCATATCCACCGCCGCTTTGTTCCTGCTATCGCGAACGAGACCGGCAATTCCATTAAGCGTATTGAAGAGAAAGTGCGGCTGCAACTGCATCTTCAAGGTTTGTAACTGGGCCTGCGCAAGTCGAGTCTCGAGCTGCGCGGCCCGGTATTCTCCTTCACGAAAGCGAAAGTAATAACGTACGGCATAACCCAACCCCAGAATCGCCGCGTAAATGATCAAGGAAATGTGAAACTGGCTCATTGCCCTGCCCAACAGGAGCTCGAAGAAAGAGCGCGCGGTTCTTTCCGGACCGAAAGGCGCAAACATCAGCATCGAGTATGTAAAAGCAGTGAACTGCCCGATTGTGATCAGAATCGCCGCCACTAAGTGAATGGGAAGCGTGCGCCATAACCTTCCACGCTCAACGGGAAATCGACGTCCCAGAGCCAGCACGATCGCAGTGCCCGGAATCCAGGGCCACCAACCAAATAGATTCGCGCCAATCACTCGCCATAGCGGGAGATTGAGGCCTTCTCTACGCAGGCCAAGATAAAGCTGGGTAGCGGTCAGTAGTCCGAAGAAGGTCCAAAACCCGATGATGATTATCCACTTCAGTCGGTTGCGCGACCTGCTGCCGTCGAGGTTATTAATTTCAGGTTTGCTTGAAGGAGTTGAGTGCATCGGAGCAGGACTGGACGAGCGAGACTAACACGACCAAGCTTCCGTTATCATGCGTAAGCAGCGAACCGTAATGAATTTGCTGCGAAGTGTGTACTGCAGGCTGCCAGCCTGCAGCTCGTACCTTGAGAGAATTGTCGGGCACGCGGCGACAGGCTGGCAGCCTGTCGTACATCAAGTTCGCGCCCAGCGCATGATCTCGATCAACGATCAAATAAATTGGCTGAACTGTTACTGGGCCTTGAGGCCGCAGACCTCGTTTCGCCCAAGAGTCCTTCACCACTCACTTCAGAATTGGAGAGGATAGACGGATCTGCTTTTGTAGTGAAGTTGCGAGAGATCCTACAGTGCGCAAGAAAAAGTAGGTAGTCGCTAAAACTGAGGCCACGGCCTGGCGCCGTGGTCACTCACGTTGGTCGCTAACAGAGGCGGGGCCGAGATTTTTGGTGATGCCACGGGCTTGTCCCGTGGAGTGTTCACGCTTCAGGCTGGTGGCAACGTGAAACACCACGGGGCCAGCCCGTGGCCTCTTGCGAACCGATGGATCAGTCTGTTTTTGTAGCTGTGAACATGAAACACCACAGGGCAAGCCTGTGGTATCGGCTCAGGCTTCAGTTCACCATTTATGCTCTACCTACTTTTTCTTGCCGCACTGCTCGACGCTTGCAATCAGCCAGGCCTTCACACACTGAACTAGATCCTCCCGCTACGCTTGCCTGACCCAGCGCATCACTTCAGGAATCGTAGCCTTCTTGCCGTACATCAACATTCCGACGCGATAGACGCGGGCCGCGAGCCACAAAAGCAAGCAGATCGAGACTATACAAATCAGCATAGACAAAGCGATCTGCCACAACGGCGGTGTTTGCGTGACGATGCGTACGAGCATGACTATCGGCGAAAAGAACGGCACCATCGAAATCCAGATCGAGAAAGAAGAATTGGGACTGCGCATAACCGGAAAGGCCATGTACAAGCCGGCCATAAGCAGAAAGATGATCGGCATCGCCACCTGGCCGCCTTCCTGTGTGGTGGTCACCATCGAGCCGACCAGCACGTACAGCGTCGCATAAATGAAGTATCCCAGCGCAAAGAAAACAAAAAGATAGATGAAGAAGGTTGGCGGAATCTGAAAGCCAACGCTGTCGAAGCCGCTGGATCGCAACGCATTTGCTCCAACAACCGTCAGGGCTCCGAACGCAAGCACCCAAATTCCAAGCTGAGTAAGAGCCACCAGTGAAACTCCAATCAACTTGCCGAGCATCAATGTAAACGATTTCACTGATGAAAAAAGAATCTCCGCAATCCGAGTTTCCTTTTCTTCAACAACCGCGCCCAATACGACCTGGCCGTAAAGCAGGACCGTGATGTAAATCAGAAAAGCGAGTATGAAAGGAAGTGCAAACCCTGCTATGCCCGATCCGCGAGCTCCTTCTTCTCCCTTTTCATTTACCGGATACACTTCGAGATCCACCCGTTGGGAAAGTCTTTCGAGCGCCTCTTCGCTAACTCCGGCCGCGGTTAGCCGTTGCTTTCGAACTGCATCGTTGAGTGCTCTCTCAATCTGAGATTGAGAAGGAAGGTCGCTGAGGTTACGACAGTAATAGATGGGTTTGACATTACTGTTCAGCAAAATGTCCGGCGGGATGATGAGATAGCCTTCCAGTTCCCCTTTTCCGATCCTGCCGTTCAGTTCTCGCTTTAGATCTTCCAGCGGGCGGTTTCGCCCCTCCACGTAAGTAACAACGAAACCTCCGTTGAAGTTTTGTCCAGCCTTTTCCATGCGCTGCTGGGTGTTGTCATTAACCGCATCCACAATCTCAACCTTAGCGTTTTTGTCGCGAGGCCGTTCGGTCTTCATCAACGTGCCCTGGACTGCGGGAAATAACTTCGCGCCTTCGGTCTGATCAATCACGGCGAGACGAGTGTCTTCAGTCTTCACCGACATCAACATTGTGGGCACCACCGTAAACACCATCAATAAGACGGGCCCAAGGATAGTCATGATGACAAATAACTTCGTGCGCACACGTTGGACGTATTCGCGCTTTACGATGGCGAGGAATTTCGTCATACGGCTTCAGTTACCTTTGCTATGAAAATGGTGTTAAGACTGGGCTCGATCATTTCAAACTTTCCGACAAAGGCGCCTGAGTCGATCAAGCGCTTCAAGAGCAATTGCGCATCAGCATCTTTCGCCAGTAACACCTCGATTTCATCGGCACTACGTTTGATGTCCGCCACCAGAGTCGGGTCATTCAGCACGCTTTCATCACCCTCGAATCTCAACGCCACTGAGTTATGTCCAAAGCTGCGCTTCACTTCACGAATGCTGCCCTGCAGAATCTTTTGAGAGCGGTTAATCAGACAGATGTCATCGCAGATCTCTTCAGCAACTTCCATCTGGTGCGTGGAGAAGATTATGGTCTTGCCGCTAGCCTTCAGTTCCAACACGATTCCCTTGAGCAGCTTGACGTTCACGGGATCGAGGCCGGAAAAAGGCTCGTCCAAAATCACCAGGTCCGGCTCATGCAGCACTGACGTGATGAATTGAATCTTCTGCTGCATGCCTTTCGAGAGCTCCATGCTCTTCTTCATTTTCCACTCTGAAAGATTGAGCTTGGCCAGCCACTGATCGATTCGTCGGTCTGCCTCCTTGGCTTTTATGTTTTTCAATTCAGCGAAGAACTTTAGTTGTTCACCGACCTTCATCTTTTTGTAGAGCCCGCGTTCTTCAGGCAGATAGCCAATGCGATCTTGAAGTTCAGGCGTAATGGTCTGCCCGAAGATTTTGATCTGACCCGAGTCAGGCGCGGTTATGTTGACGATCATTCGGATGGTGGTCGTCTTTCCGGCACCGTTCGGTCCGAGCAAGCCAAAAATGCGGCCGGCTCGCACTTCAAGACTAAGACGATTGACGGCCGTGAACTCACCAAAGCTTTTGGTTACGTTGTCCACCAGCACGGTGCTCGACACTATAGGCGCTGTCATCAATGGGGCCTCTTGAGTATGGCGATTCGATTACTTCAGTATTGCGGGGGCTAATACGAATTATTGGAAGTAAAGGTTTTGAATCTCAGTTGCGTCGCAGATTTGTTTGAGACATATTACATCGCACCCTTAATGGCCTAAGTAAACACGACAGCCGGTCATTCATACAACCAACTACACAGTTCGGAAATCTGAGAAGCACGCGGATTCCGTCTCAATGGACTCATTGAACCTAATTAAAGCCAAAGCCTCGACCCGCGGGGCCTGTCTTTCGCCGGCGAGCTTGTTGACTAGCGCGATTGGGTGTTGGTGCGATCGGTCCGGACTTCTCTGCACTCGTCTTCGCAGAACTAAGTACTTGCTCGCCGTGTTTGCCGGTTTGCTTTGCGTCAATGGCGTCGCACTGGGCCAGGCAGTTCCTAAACCAACACCACCTGAGCCTGAAGACATCGTTCGCGTGTACAGCGAGCTCGTGCAAACCGATGTCATGGTCTTTGATAAGCAAGGACGTTTCGTCAACGGCTTGAAACGTGAAGACTTTGATTTACGGATTGACGGCAAGGCCAGGCCAGTCGAGTTCTTCGAGCGAATTGCGGCCGGGACAGCTAACGAGGACGCACAATTGTCCGCTGCTCGCGGCTCAGCCACTTCGTCACAAAATGTGGCCGGCAACGGCGTTGTCCCTCTCGATCGCGGCCGCACAATTTTCTTTTTCGTCGACGACCTGCATCTGAAAGCTGCCAGTATGCTTCGGCTGCGCAAATTACTTCAGAAGTACATCGTCGAAAACTTAGGACAGAACGACATCGCTGCGGTTGCTTCGCCGACTGGAAGCATAGGCTTCCTACAACAGCTCACTGATAACAAGACTGTCCTGCGAGCTGCCGTTGAGCGTTTGTCGCCGCGCATTGGTGGGGCTTCAGATATCCAGCGTCCTCCAATGAGTGAATACCAGGCTCTGCTGGTTGACCGTCAGGAGAAGGACGTATCCGATTACTTTGTCGATGCTGTAATCGCAGAAACTCAAGTGCCTCGAGCCGCCGCCGAAGAAATGGTGAAGAGTCGCGCTCGGCAGATTTTGCGATTCGGCGCCACGGACACAACTAACTGTCTCGCGGCGCTCGAGGGTTTGGTACGCTCGGCGGGACAGCTACCAGGCCGGAAACTCATCTTCTTTTTTTCCGACGGGTTTTTTATCGACGATCAGAATTCTGACTCGATGGTTCGTTTGCGGAAGATTACGAGCGCTGCGGCTGCGAGCGGCGTAGTTATTTACTCCGTGGACGTGCGCGGTCTGGTCGCCTCGCTGGAGGATCCAAGTTCGCCAGCACCATTTGATCCGACGGGTCGTCTGTCACGGGGAGGCGGCGGCGAATTAATAGCTTCACAAGACGGAATGAATTCGTTGGCCCGCGACACGGGGGGCAGAGCCATCTTCAACACAAATGCACTCGACGTAGGCATAAATAATGCGATCAAAGAAACGTCTGTTTACTATTTGCTTGCCTGGCGCCCCGATCCTGAAACTAACGGCGATAAGTTCCGAAAGATCAGTGTCAACCTCGTAAATCATCCCGGTTGGACGGTTCGAGTTCGGCAAGGGTATTTCGATCGTGAAGCACCTCCCTTGCGACGTAAAGATAAGGCCAAGACTGAGACTGTCGCGCCGAAGATTGACCCCGAAGTTTCTACCAATGTCCTTCGCGACACTTTTCGCGAACAGTTTCCCAGTCGCGATCTTCCGGTCATCAGCAACGTTGGATACCTGGACGTGCCTGAAAAAGGAATGATGCTGAACCTCGCCATGCAGGTTGATACGAGCGAAGTTCAGTTCGTTCCCGAGGGCACTGGTCTAAAAGGCCTAATCGATATTCGTGGTACTGTCTACAACGATCACGGCAAAGCAGGAGCAACCTTCACTGACCGTTTGACGATCACTTCGGCGTCCGCCGAAGATCGTCAAAAGGCACGCAAGGAACTACTTTACAGCTATCAAGTTTTCCTGCCCGCAGGTCTTTATCAAGTTCGAGCTGGAGCGCGCGATCCGGTCAGCGGCAAGATGGGAACCTCGTACAACTGGGTCGTGATCCCCAGTCTCGAGTCCAAACAGCTGGCCATGAGCAGCATACTGTTGGGCGAACGACAATCACCTAAGCAAACTGGAGAGGGAGAGGCAGCGAATCAAGCAGCGCCCGGCGCTTATATGAGCCTTGATGGAACGCTTCACCGAGATTCGGTGCTTCGATTCATCGTCTACATCTACAATGCGCAAAGGTCAGCTGCCGATGCCCAACCCGACGTCGGCGTCCAGGTTCAAATTCTGCGCGATCAGGAACCCGTGATTACTACGCCCACCAAGAAAATCTCAACTGCCGGCGCAGATTTTGATCGGCTACCTTATGGTGGAGATCTTTCGTTGTCGGGTGTGGCTCCCGGTCATTACATCATGCAAGTGTCGGTGGTTGATCGAGTAGCAAAGACCAGTGCCTCACAACGGGTCAAAATCGAAATTAAATAGCGGTAGGGGCGGACCTGTGTGTCCGCCCTGTGTTAGTTTGAGTCCTCGTGGGCGGAGACACAGGTCCCCCCCTACACATATGAAAATCTGGAAACCAACACGAGAACAAATACTCGCGGCCGAAGGCAAAACGATCCGCGACGTTATCGCGCCAAATCTAAAAATCCTTTTCGCTGGCATCAATCCGGGGCTTTACACTGCCGCAGTCGGTCATCATTTCGCTCGCCCAGGCAACAGGTTTTGGGCAGCGCTTCACGACGCCGGCTTTACTGACCGTCTACTTTCAGCTTTTGAAGAGCGCGAACTGCTGAAGGATGGATACGGCATCACCAACGTAGCGTCACGCGCTACCGCCACCGCTGATCGACTTACGAAAGAAGAGATTCTGACAGGTGGAAAACGATTAGTCGCAAAGGTGCGCCGCTACAGGCCGGAGATACTTGCGATTCTCGGTCTCGGAGCCTATCGTGTAGCCTTCAATCAGCCGAAAGCCGTCATCGGGCGTCAGGAAGAAAAAATCACCGACACGGCAATCTGGGTGCTGCCGAATCCCAGCGGCTTGAACGCCAACTATCAGCGACCGGACCTGGCTCGATTGTTTCGCGAATTAAGATTGGCTGCTTCCGGCGCTTCTGAATAAACCTCGCTGTCAACACGTCTGCATTCAATGCGCAACCGACGATTTGTCATCGCCCTGGTCCTGGCGCTCGCGTTTTTGTTTCGACTCGTCGTCGGATTGTGTTCGCCGTTCTGGACGACGGACGATGAGAAACAGATCTATCTGATTGGCTTTAAGTTTTATGCCACTCGCAACTGGCCTTACTTCGGCCCCGACGTCACTTCTGCGATTCAGGTTCCCGGAGCTTTGCAGGGTCTCGCTGTCGGTTTGCCACTGGAGATATTACCGATTCCGGAAGCGCCATTTATCTTTTTGAATCTGCTCTCTTTTGCGAGCCTGGCTTTCTTTGCGTGGTATTGCTCGCGACGGTTCGCAGCCATCCCGAGGTGGCTGATCTGGGCCTGGCTCCTGACCGCGCCCTGGACCGTCAATCTTTCCACGAACATTTTCAATCCGTCATATGCACTCTGCGGCGCGATCCTTTTCTTTGTGGGCGCCATCGAGACTTATCCGTTTTTGTCTCGAGAATTGATAGCGCGACGGTGGTCCAATCTCATGATGGGCTTCGGACTTTTCTGGGTAATGCAATTCCATCTGTCGTGGGTGGTGTTGCTGCCTTACGCAGTTCTTTCGTTTTATTTTCAATTCAGGAGTGAAGCGAAGCTGGGCTGGCGAGGTCTGGCGTGGTTCTTACTCGGGGCGGTTGGACCGGCAAGTTTACTTCTTCCCACCTTCGTTAAGTATGGGCTTGCGGATGGACTTGGAAGCACAAATGAGACTGTCGCGTTTGGGGTGCAGAATATTCTGCAACAAGCCAACATCGTCGAGGGAGTGCTGGGGCGCTTCCTTTCTTTTGCGAGCTACGAGGTTCCGCGCTTCATCGGTAGCAACACCGCCGGTCGGTTAGCATTTTTGAGAGAGCACCTTTGGCTGGCTCCGTTCACTGTCTTCCTGATCTTAGTCGGAATTCTTCAGTGCATCGCGATGTTTTTCTTGTGGCTCCGCAAGAAGAATGGAGAAAAGGATTGGCGCGCGATGAAATACTTTATGCTCGGAACTGTGGTCTTGCTGTACGCCAGTTTTCTCTTCTCGCTGAAGTCCCCGGTTTCCCACACGTTTTATGTGACTTTGCCAGTAGCGATGTTGTACGGCTTTTATTGCTGGAACGATTTTTTGCAGAAAAAACTGTGGCGCAGTTTTGCATTGATTGTTATTGTCAGCGGCATAATTTTCGAAGCTGGACTGGCTGTTCATAACTATGAACACTCTTCCCTTTATTTGGATCGGGCCAGGGTCCAGCAAGCAATATCCAGCAAAAACTATCGCGTCCTGGGCGAAAGGCGACCCGGTTCACGCTATTAAAGCACTGAAATTTAGTGAAACGACATCACCATATTCTGAGACTGTTAAGGAGAACACCATGAACTTACTTAAACGAGGGTTACTGCTTTCGTCACTGCTAGGCGGCGGAGCGATCAATGTTCTGGCGCAGGGAGACGATGCGGGCGCTGCCTGCGGCGCGTTGGGTTGCGTCGGGGGCGGAATTATTTACCTGCTGTTTTTGGCGATCGTCTTTGGCGGTGTAATTGCCCTGGTCGTTTTCATTATCAAGTTCATCCGCAAGGACGCAATTGCTCGAGGCATGCCGAATGCTGACAGCATAAAGTGGCTGGGACTACTCGGCTTGATTGGCTTATTGATCTATTTGTTACAGCGACCTCAGGGCAACATCACTCCGTGCCCGAGCTGTGGCCAGAATCGCATGGAAGGGCTGCAGCAGTGTCCGCAGTGTGGGAATGCGTAAGCGGAAGCTAAAACTTGTTCTGTTGCTCGTGCTCTTACTCGGCACGTCGGGTTTCGCGTGGGATGTATCGCGACAGCCTGACCGCCAGTTAACGGCTCGAGCTTACGTCGGCTGTGTTCACGTTTATCAAGCGGTTGGCAGGCCACTGCTGAAAGGGTGGGTGGCCTGCCGCTTCCGTCCTACCTGTTCAGACTATTCAATTGCTGCCGTGCAACGTCACGGCATCATTCACGGCTTAGCGCTGACGTTCCGACGATTACGTTCCTGCCAAAACAGCGTCCCGATGGGAACTGTTGACAATGTCCCGGATTAGTCGTGGCATCGGCGTCCGTGGCATCGGCGTCCCGCCGATGTGCGGTGCGTTGGCATGCCGCCGACGGTGTGAAAGTCAATAAGCCACAGATAAACACGGATTACACAGATCTGAAAACAATGATGCTAGATCTGTGTAATCCGTGTTGATCTGTGGCTAGAACGATCTCACGGGCGGGACGCCCGTGCCACTACAGATAAACACGGATTACGCAGATCTGAAAACAATTATGCTAGATCTGTGTAATCCGTGTTGATCTGTGGCTAGAACGATCTCACGGGCGGGACGCCCGTGCCACTACAGATACGACAGCCACCAATCCTTCCGCCTCGCCTTGACCCCCGCGAACCACCTGCACAACGGGTAAAGTAGCAGCACGCCGCCAATCCAAAACAGGTAGACCATCCAAAGCTGAAATCCGAGGCCTTGTGGCGGCGGTTGGCTAAACTTGTCGAGCGGACTGAGGAAGTGATAACGAACCGGCTGACCTACGATAAGTCCCGCAACCACCGCGATCAGGTGAGCCGTGTACCATTGTAAGAGGTAGAAAAACAAGGGCACGCGTCCAAAGGTAACGAGCGCGTTTCGCAAGCGCGTCAGTATCGATCGGTGTGCGGCTTTCAGAGAATCTGATTCAAACCACCACAACGCCAACATCGCCGGCCCCAGGGTCATCAACAAAAACTGCAGCGACGGTGGATACTTAGTTGTATTCAAAAACGAAAGTGCAGTGAAGACGACGTTCTTTTGTTTTGACCAGTCCGCGTGTTCGCCGTAAAGGTGCAATGCCCTCAGGAAAATGAACAGACATGTGCTGATCAACCCCAACCCCAGTAGCCAGCTTCGTCGTTCCTTCACTTCTTTCCTGTATAAGGCGCCAAAAGCGTAACCAGCGGCCATGACTCCGACCCAGGGAATCAGGTTGTAAATGACCATAACGATCGGGCTCGGAAAACCGAAGACGGGGAAGAAGCTAAAAGGTTCGTGTAGCAGAATCCACAGCTTGGTCCACACTCCCGGCACGGGCGTTCCCGGTCCTCCCCAGCCTTCGACCTTAATGCGATCGAGAAGGTTGTGGAGAAAGATCATCAATAGTCCAAAACCAGCCACGACCTTGAGCGGAAGGTGAATCAAACCCGCGAGGACGATCATCGACACGCCAATCACCCAAATCACTTGAAGAAACCCCAGGAACCTTGGATCAAGGTTGAAAAAGACTCCAAACTTGACGACCGTCAATTCGAGCACAATCAGCCACAGTCCGCGTTTAATCAGGAATTTCGACAGTTCGCTTTTTGATTTGCCGCGCATTAACTGCAGATAGATTCCGGTGCCGGCGAGAAAGACAAACACCGGCGCACAATAGTGGGTGATCCAGCGCGTGAAGAAGAGCGCCGGCGTAGTCTGACTGAGATCCGTCGGATCAAACATGAAAGCACCCGTGTGCGCAAAGTCCCGCGTGTGATCAAGCATCATGATCACCATCACGATCCCACGCAGCAGGTCGATCGAATCCACACGCGAGCGCGCTGGATCGTTTGGACGCGACAATGAGTCGGGCGCCGACAGCGGAATGGCTTCAGGATTAATTGGACTGAGGTTCGCAGACATCTCTCTTCTCACTGGCACGCCAATAAAGGTATAGCCAAGTTCTTATTGAATTTGGATACTCCTGGGGGACAAAACATCAATCTGCGCCAGCTACCGGGCCGTTTTCCGAATTCTCGGCGCCATTGTGGTACGACTGCTTGATTATCTCGCGTAGGGCTAGGTGCTGCTTGTGGATCCAATTGAAGGCTTTCAGAACTGTTTCGACTTCTGACATCGATACGTTAATGTCTTCCAAACGCCGAGGATGGGTTAATCGATCCCGAATTCCTATCGCAGTCTTGAAGTCTTTCCAGCCCTCACCGTCACGTTTCAACTCAAACTCCACCCTTGCGGCTTTTGCTAACATCCGAAAGCAAAAAATTAGATTGCTATCGAGGCGAAGCTTTGCCTTTTTCCACTTAACCTCTCCCGCGTCCGTCAATTGGTACGAAGTCTCCTGAATCAACAAGAGTTCCCACGGTTCAAAATCAGCACCTCTGCGAATCTTGTCCATGTGGTGGTAGAGTTCGTGGAGCGATGAAGCCTCGGCCGCGCTTAATTGCTGATTGAGCAACCTACGCTGCAGCAAAACGTGAAGGGTTATTGCCTCTCCCTTTAACGTTGAGATCATTCCTTCAAAAAACGCAAACGTGGCGCGCACGAAGCCTCTGCGCCAAAAAAGATCCTCCTCATTATCTCGAATCCGAGTCCAGTAATGTTGGACATCGGACCGCAGGATCTCTATGACCCCGTAAACAACTTCGCTTATTTCTTCCCACGAGTCTGAACCGGTACTTTCATCGGAATTTGACTCGGTCGATTCCGAACTGGGCTCCTCTACCATTGCGCCACCTCGTCTCTCCTTTGGCGGTTGTCGCAGGTCGTTGTCACAATTCAACTTGCCGAGCCGAAATCACCGGGTCAAATTCTCGTAACTCGTTTAGTGTCTCATGTGCTAATGGTCCATCCATCTCAATCACGGCCATGGCTTCGCCGCCGCGTTCGCGGCGACCGAGATGAAAATGGCTGATGTTGACGCCACGCTCGCCGAGAATCGTGCCGACGCGACCGATCACGCCGGGCACGTCATGGTTGCGCATGACCAGCATGTGACCGTGCGGCGTAGCTTCGATGTGAAAGCCATTGATCTCAGTGATACGACCTTCACGCGCCCGGGCTCCATAGCCGAAGACAGTACCAGCCAAGGTTTGCTCGCCACTCTTCGAGATTACGCGGGACTGGATCGCCGGCACCGCATCAGAACCAGCACGAACGTACGCTGTCGTAACTGTAATGCCACGTTCTTCCGCGATTAAGAAGGCGTTGACGAGGTTGACTCGTGAACTTACGTCACGCAAAAGGCCGGCAAAAAAAGATCTCGTTACCGGGGCAGCATCAAAGTCGACTATCTCGCCGGCGAATTCGAGCCTCACCTCGCGGACAGCGCTGTCGACCAGTTGCGCCTGAAAGCGCCCCATACTTTCGGCAAGGGTAATGTATGGCTGCAGCGCATTCAGTTCTTTGGCGCCAAGTGCCGGCACATTTACAGCGCCTCGCAGCGCGCCACTCACAAGGTAATCGCGCATTTGTTCGGCTACTGTGAAGGCCACGCCTTCCTGCGCCTCGGTCGTGGATGCGCCCAAGTGCGGAGTAACGATGACTTCAGACAAAGCTAACAATGGATGATCCGCAGGCGGCGGCTCCTGGGAGAAAACATCAAGCGCCGCTCCCGCCACAACTCCGGCTTTGATGGCGTGGTGTAAGGCTTGCTCATCAACCAAACCGCCACGTGCGCAGTTGATAATGCGAACTCCAGGTTTCATCTGCGCGAAGGCTTCCGCGTTGACGATGCCTCGTGTCTCTGCGGTCAGCGGTGTATGCACCGTCAAAAAGTCCGCGCGAGCAAACACTTCTTGCAGAGGCAAAGCTTCGATTTCGAGATCGCGCGCTTGTTCAGGAGAGACAAACGGGTCGAAAGCGACGATCGTCATCCCGAGTCCGCGGGCTCGCTGAGCCACACCTCGTCCGATACGGCCCAGACCAACGATGCCAAGCGTCTTGCCCTGCAGCTCAACGCCGATGAAACGCTTTCTTTCCCAATTGCCGGCACGCAGACTACTGTTCGCCTGCGGGACATTCCTCGCCAACGCTACCAGCAAGGCAATCGTGTGCTCGGCAGTGGTGATGGTGTTGCCATCCGGAGCATTCATTACGACAATGCCGCGAGCGGTTGCGGCCGGCACGTCAATGTTGTCGACGCCCACACCCGCGCGACCAACGACTCGCAGCGAGGGCAATTCGTCCATTAGTTGTGAAGTGACTTTGGTTTCGCTGCGAACGACGAGGCCATCAAAATTCGCGAGTGCCGAGACCAGCTGATCAGGTGAAAGCCCGACTTTCTTCTCTACGGTGAAGCCGGCGGCTCGCAACGGTTGCAAGCCGCTTTCACTGACGTCGTCAGCTACAAAAATGCGGAAAGAATTAGTACTCATTATGTGATATTTGCAGTGTGTTGCCTTTAAACCTTCCCTAAAAAAGGTGGTATGGTAACAGCCCACGAAATTCGCGTCGAGCAAGGTCCGACAAACTTCAGAAGGCCTTGCAAAACTCTCATTCACACTCGGTTTCAACCGGGTGTATAAGGTACGGGAAAAAACCTAACCGGTTTAATGGTTTCCGCTGCCAAGTAAGAGAGGAAAACCGTTGAAACGGTTAACATCATCGTCGGGACACCGTTACCACCGGGTTGAAACCGGGTGCGAATGAGAGTTTTGATAGTGGCTCTCAAGTTTGTCCGACGCAAGGAGAATCAATGGAAATTTTCGTTTATCGGAACGGCGCAGACCGCGTCGAGAAGGGCCACACGGTCGACGAGTTGCCGGAGTTACTAAAAAATGAGAAAGACGTTATTTGGGTCGATATGGAAGAGCCCACCGCGGAAGACGAGAAGATATTGCTGGACGTTTTTCACTTTCATCCGCTCACCATCGAAGATTGTCATGAGAACCGTCATTATCCGAAGATCGAAGAGTTTCCTGGCTACCTTTATCTCATCCTGCATGGTGTGCGAGCTGACACCAGCCCCGATCATTTCAATACCATTGAATTGGATGCTTTTCTTGGATCCAATTACGTAATCACTTACCATCACGAGTTCTTCCGCAGCATCGCGAATGTGAAGCAACTTGTGCAAACAAGTCCCGTGGCCTGCAAACGCGGGGCTGCGTTCCTGCTGCATCAAATACTCGATCAGATCGTCGATTACTACTCGCCGGTGCTCGACGATTTTGATGAACGGATCGACCAGCTGGAAGATGACATCTTCACACTGCGCAGCCCCAGCAATGTAATTCTTGCGGAGATTATGGACTTGAAGCGCGGCGTGCTACGACTTCGCCGCATCTCCGCGAAACAAATGGATGTGCTTTATCGACTGAGCCGAGGTGAATACACTCTGGTTGACCAACAAATGCTCCCCTTCTTCCGCGATGTTCACGATCACCTCGTGCGGGTAACAGATTTGGCTGAGAACTATCGCGATCTGATCAGCGGCGCACTCGAGGCCTACCTCTCGGTTGTTTCGAATCGTTTGAATGAAATTATGAAAGTCTTGACGATCTTCTCGGCAGTGATGTTGCCGCTGACATTCATCGCCGGAGTCTACGGCATGAATTTCGAGAACATGCCAGAGCTCCATTCGCGCTACGGCTACTACGCGGTGTGGGGCATCATGATTGTGGTCGCAGTAGGCATGCTCTCGTTCTTCTGGAAGCGAGGCTGGATTGGCGGAAAACCCGAAAACCGTAATACCCGGGAACCGTAATACCCGCGAACCGTAAACCGTAAACCGTGAACAGAAAAGCCAGGGACGAAGATCGTATATAGAAAACCGAAAGCAGTACCGGTTGATTTTGACGGTTCACGGTCTCCGGTTCACGGTTTCCGGTTCACGGTTTCCGGTTCTCGGTTTCCGGTTCTCGGTTCACGGTTCACGGTTCTTTCTTACATCGGGCCGGCCCTCTCCTTCTCAGCGTTTTCGTCGAATTGCCCATCCGGAGACGGAGCAGTATCGTTAGCTTTTGAAGCGCTTGGGACTTTCTCTTCTTCTTCGAGATCACTTAATGTCTTGGCACTCGTTGCCTCGGCAGGCTGATCGGAAACACTTTTGTCGGCGCCTGAATTTGGATTCTCCATTCTTGCTCCCCCTAGCTCAACAGTTTTACCGGACGATCATAATAATAACGAACGTGCCTACCGCAGCATATGCGCCGGCTACCAGATCATCACACATAATTCCCAAGCCCGCGGGCAGTCTTTCAAATTTCCGGGCCGGGTAAGGCTTCACAATATCGAAAAATCTAAATAGAAGAAAAGACGAAACGACAAGCCACCATTGCGGACTAATCATCGGCACGGCGGGCAGCAAAGCGATTAGCTGTCCTGCAACCTCGTCAATAACCACCTTTCCGGGATCTTTACGCGAAGAAAGCTTTTCCACCCGTGACCCGGCCCAAATACCAGCCAAGGTCACAAAAGTGATCACCACCAACATTCCGGCTACGAGAATTCCTGCGGGACTTTGGTGAAAAACGTCGACGGCACCCGAAGCCTGAAAGGGTTTGAATAGCAACCAGCGATAAAGCAGAAACAGCCCGACCCCAACCATCGAGCCCCACGTCCCCGGCGCAATCGGAAAGTAACCCACGCCACACGTGGCGATGATTAGCGCCAGGTAGTCTGTCGCTGAGCGAGCGCTTCGCGGAACAACTGCGGCACCGTCACTTACTCCCGGACTTAATTCATCGGTGGATTCTTTGATGGCCATCAGAAACTAGTTCGGAATCCTGGAGATGGAGACTATAGGTTACTACTTTAGCCGCAGATTTCGCGGATTACACTGATTAAGAAAGCCTAACCAGCAAAGGTTCGGAATCGAGAACCCTCACCGTTCGAAAAGCCGTAATGAAGTCCTCGTCTTAAACATCCGCCGGAATCTGCGGCTAAAGTAGTGCAGCGACGTGAGCCACGCTGAGGCTGGACAGCTTACGCCACGATTGTTCCTACCAGGTCATACTCCTGTGCCCCGGTGATAAGAACACTTACTATCGACCCCGCCGTTGGCTCAAAATTCTCAGGCGCGTCGTTGATGAGGACGCAGCCGTCGATGTCCGGCGCCTGCGTTTCCATCCTTCCCTGCCAAAGCAAATCGCTTTCATTTGACTCGCCTTCAAACATAACCTGAATACTCTTGCCAATCATCGCTTTGTGTTTGCGTTTGGCGATCTTTGACTGCTCCTTCATTAGTCGGGCACGGCGTCGCTCGGCGGTTTTCGGATCGACTTTGTCAGGAAGATCATATGCCGGTGTCCCTTCCTCGTCGGAATAAGTAAACACGCCCACACGATCGAACTCGACATTCTTGACGAAGGCCAACAGTTCTTGAAAATCTTCTTCGGTCTCACCGGGAAATCCAGTGATGAAGGTGGTTCGCACGGCGATGCCGGGCACGCGCTTCCGCACTCGCTGAATGAGACGCTCCAAACTCTGGCGATTGCCGCCACGCTTCATCAGCTTCAGAACATTTTGAGAGGCGTGCTGCAAAGGCATGTCGAGATACTTCACCGCCTTTGGCTCTTCCGCGAGCACGTCGAGAAAACCATCGCTGATATGCGTCGGGTAGGTGTACATCACCCGCACCCAATCAATGCCATCCGTATGAGAAAGCTCGCGTAACAAGTGAGCTAAGGCATCCTGCTTTCCTAAATCTTCTCCATAGCGCGAGGAGTCTTGCGCCACCAGGATTAGCTCCTTCACGCCTTCCTCGGCGAGCTGTTGAGCCTCGGCTACGATCGAGCCGAAACGCCGGCTACGAAAGTGACCTCGCATCTGCGGAATGAAACAGAAGGCACACGGTCGATCGCAGCCTTCAGCAATCTTGATGAAGGCGTAGTGACTTGGTGTCGCCAGGACGCGAGGCGTGGACTCGTCGTACAGATAAGTCGCAGTCTGGTTACCAAGAGGAATGACTGGAAGCGAGCGTGGATTTCGCTTCGGATCGCAAACGGCGAGAATGTCCGAGATTTGACTGGTGCCGATGAACGCATCAACTTCCGGCATCCCCGCTTTCAAATCGTCCCGATAACGCTCGACGAGGCAGCCTGCTACAACCAGGCGCTGGGCTTTGCCTTCAGTTTTCAGTTTGGCTGCTTCGAGAATGGCATCAATCGACTCTTTCTTTGCCGACTCGATAAAACCGCAAGTGTTAACGACTACAGTGTCTGCTTCGGCGGCGTCTGCTGTGATAGTAAATCCGTTTTGCTTCAGTTGGCCCATCATGACCTCGCTGTCGACGAGGTTCTTGGGACAGCCGAGGCTGATAAAACCAATCTTATGCATAGATCAAAAGTTTCAGGTTTCAGTTTAAGGTTTCAGGTCTAAGGTTTCAGGTTTCAGGTTCTTTGTGCTTGGTACTTGGTCCGCGGGTTTTTGGGCGTTGTTATTTTGTTCTGTCTCAGATCTAAGATCTCAGATCGCAAATTTACAGGATTCGAATCAAGCAACCCATTTGAAATCTGAGATCGAAGATCGGAGATGCAATCAGCAATCATCAATCCGCATTCTGCAATCGCTCCAGCCACTGTTCAATCTGCCTGGCATCAGCTCCCGATAGCTTTTCTTGTCCGAAGCGAACTCGGTTATAGATTTCGGTAATTCGAACCACTTCATTCCAGCCGAGCCCAGTAGCAAACTCCAGTGGAGTCTGCTGCGGCTCGCGCTTGAAACCGCGTTCAACTAACACTCGTGTCAGACGCTCGTAGAATTCCACCGCTGAAGGACCGGATTGTGCTCCACGCTCTTCCAACCGCAACGCGCGACGCCACCCCATGCGCGATATCCTTCGAACCAACCAAACAACGCCGAGCAAGGCGATGACTAAACCAGCCAGTCCCAGAATACGCTGCCAGCCGATCTTCGGCATCTTGCCAACTGCGAACAACTCATCGGCAACATTGCGACGGTATTTAAAGAGCCGATTGTTCAGCGAACTGGCGAGCGAGCGTTGTTCCTGCTTGTCGTAACCGATGATGTACTGAAACCACATCAATTCGAATGCGTCAGCATATTTTCCCAACAAGCCAGCCAGGCCGAAGCGTTGCGGCACAGTTCGACCCGCAGCGGGAGTAGGATCGAAAGTTATCCAGGAATTCGTTTCCGGAAAATAGACTTCGACCCACGAATGGGCATCGCTCTGGCGCACGCTATAGGCATCGGCGGCTTCGTTGTATTCGCCGCTTAGAAATCCATTCACGACGCGCGCCGGAATGTTTTGCGTGCGCAGCATCACAGCCATCGCTGTTGAAAAGTATTCGCAGTGACCCTGACGCACGTTGAATAGAAAATCAGAAAGTGGATCAGGGCCGCTCGCTTTCATTTCGAGCGAGTAGGCGTAACCGGTGCGGAGTTCGGACTCGATGGCGCGCGCGGCGTCATAAACGTTATGCGCGCCCGAATTCAGGACTGTCGTTCGAGCTAATGACGTTATGCGCGGATTCAGCCCTTCGGGCAGCTGCAGGTATCGCTCGATCGAGGCCGGGTAAGGTCGTCGATCCCGTCGCAGAGTGTCTGGATCCGGAGTGGTAGTGTCGGAAACCGCTTTGTAAATCAGCCGCTCGAATTCGTGACGCCGAGATTGAATTGAACCTTCAGCATCCTGTCTGACAAAAGGAAAGGGACCCTGGACAGCAACGGCGCGCGGCGCTGCGAAAATAACCGGCGCATCAAGCGGCTCGAGAAAAATCGTTTGCGTCGTCAGCCGGTGCAACGACTCGGCAGTGTCGAGCTGGTAAACGCCGCAACCGGGCCCGCTATTGTTGCAACGCTCATCCACTTTCTTTTCAGAACGTCGAGACTCGTTGGATTTTTTCCAGGCCCGTCCGGTGAACTCGTCCAAAGCCACGCCGCGCCACCTCAGTTCGCGAGCTGTGCCAATTGGGGCCTCCTCGATTCTCACATGCATGACTACCTGGTTGTTTTCCTTGAGCGTCCCGATCTCGCCGAGTTGTACGCTTTCAGAAAAGCCGATGAAGTTTCCTAATCCCGAGCCACCGCGCGTGAAGATTGCAGCTCCCGACCGCGGCGCCACCAAAAATAGCGGCAAAGCAAGCACGGCAATCAGAATCAGGAAGACGACTGACAATACCGGCAAGCGTCTTATCTCCGTGTTCCGCCGTGCTGCAGTTAATTGGGCCAGTTTCCTCAATAACAGCGAATCTCTGGCTATCAACAGCCGCGTGTCGGCAGGTTTCAAAACGCGGCGCGCCTTGTGAATTTCAAATGAGACGACAGTGGAAACGCTGCACACGAGGTAGACGCTGAGTGAAGCGAGAAAGATCGGGCTGAAACTCAATCCCGCCGCCAGGAGAATCTCGAAAAACGAAATCAGATAGATAAACACCCAATCACGATCGGCTTTGACCTGAAAAAGCTTGATAAGCGAAAGCGCGACGATCAAGTGGGCGATTGATCCGACCAGGGCTTTTGTCTGCCAGTCGTCAAACAAGCGAAAGCCGGGACTGGATTGATAGGTCCAATCGAGATAGAAGATCGGAATCGAAATCAGTACGAGGACGAGCCCGGTGCGCTCCGTCATTTGCCACCGTGACCCTTCAAACCGCCACGAGACAAGTAAAGTGGCGCAGAAGGCTAACCCGAGACTCCAGTGAAGCGCTCCAGCCCACACGAGGGATAGAGTGGCCACGGCCAGCATGGCGTATGAAGAAGCTCGGAAGTAAGTGTTGAATGACACGGCCGATTTTAGATTGCTGATTGCTGAATTCGGATTGGAGATTCGGTATCAAACTGAGATCTGAAGATTTTGAGATCTGAGATCTGAAGTTAAAACCCGCATCCCGCAAACAGTTTACCCTGACCAGCGTCTGTTTAATAATCGACCACCATCACGCTTTCGCCAACTTCCCGCCAAATCGGGAACGAGTTCGCTACCTTAGACGAAGCAACTTGAACCAGGCTGACATGGCTTGAAAGTGATCGACGTGATCCGGGGCCGAATTCCCAGCGTAACCGCGCACGTGAAAACCACTGCTATCAACCGCGCTGAGCTGCTGCATTCCGATCGGTCCAGCTCTTAATCGTGGGCGACGAACCAACTTGAGTTGAGTAAGCAGGTAATCGCCACATTCAGTCGTGCTCGCATAAGCACCAGGAAAGATCTCGGAGTGGGTGAAAACAAAAATCTTTCTTTTGAGCGTAGCTTCGCGCGCGAAACTAACAAAAACATCGAGACCAGTGGAGTCCAATGCTCCGCCATCAGCCAACAACTTCCCTTCCGGCGAGTAGCTGGTGTGCATGCCATCGAGAAGCAACACACCGTTCACCAAGGCAAAGTAATCGGGGTTGCGCAGAATTTGACGGACCGCACCGTACCCGGCGGAAAAACCTGAAAGAGTAATGGATGACCAGCCTCGCTTAAGACCGAGTTCTTGAGCGGCCTCGTCCAGCAGTGTTTTGAATAGCTCAGGTTGTTCGAACGGACGCCGGTAAACACTCGATCCGCTTCCGAGTTGCACAGTGATCAGAGCAGCTTGTGGCAAGTGGGTCGCAACGTGATATTCAGCTAACCACGGCGCGCCGTGAAAGTGAACGAGTAGCGGCACCGGTCGTTCCGGCTTAACTCTCGGACCAACGAACAACCGCGCTCCACGCAAAGTCGTTAACTCAACCCGACGTCCAGGAACTTCGCTTTGCCCGATCCGTGGATGGGGCCTGGTGTGGTCCACCATCGGGCTGGGACTCTGCGGGGTTTGTGGGGCCGTAATAACGGAACTTACAATACAAATCAGTACAACTAACAAACGCGGTAAACGCCTGCTGACGAGTGCTAGGATCATCAACCTATGCTAGCTGGTTTTGAGAAGTTGGAACACCATAGTCCGTAGGGACTGGACGTTCATAGACTCCAGACGCTGTCGCGAAACTGTTCAAGCAAGTCTGCCAACAAATGAGTGGATTCGGGCCTTGCCGCCGCACCGTGCGGAAAGGTTTTGCCTTCCGACCTGAGCTTTGATGACTTAAGGTTGCGCCGGCGATTTCGAGGCGCAGACCAAAGATTTCTGAATACTTTGGTAGGAAGACATAGGTCGGCTCAGCTCAACGGTATTCCTACCTTTCATTGTGCAGGCGCCTTCTTTCTTGGCAGCTTTTCGTCCCTCATCGCTGTGTTATACAGGAAGGCGGCCATGATGGTGGAGGCTTGTTTCAAGTCTTCAGCCTGGATGCGATCGAAGACGTCCTGATTGGAGTGATGAGTGCGCGTATCGTACTCAATCTCGTCCTGGATGAATTGAAAGCCAGGCAAACCGATCGCCTCGAACGACAGATGATCGGTACCGCCCGTATCTGAGGCTGTTATGGTTGACGCTCCCAGATCTCGAAACGGCGCCAACCATTCTCGAAAGATCGGGCGCACCGCTTCGTTGCCCTGCAAGTAGATGCCTCGGATCCTCCCAGTGCCGTTATCCAGATTGTAGTAAGCCGACAGTTTATCATATTCGGGACCGCGCGTGATTTTCGACGCCACGCCGCCCTGAATCATGCGCATGAAGCTCGCGTCCTTCGAGTCATTCGCCGGAGCGCCAAAGTGTTGCGCGACGTAAGCTCGCGAACCGAACAGTCCCTGCTCTTCTCCGCTCCATAAGCCGACGCGAATCGTGCGGCGCGGTTTTAGTCCGAGTGCCTGAATAATGCGCACAGCTTCCATAGCCGCAGCGACTCCCGCGCCGTTATCGGTGGCCCCAGTACCCGAGTGCCATGAATCCAGGTGTCCGCCGATCATCACGATCTCATCTGCCTTATCTGTGCCCGGAATTTCGGCGATAGTGTTGTAGGCATTGAGATCAGAATCGGAGAATTGCGCGGAGACGGAAACTCTCATCTGCAACTTCTCACCGGCTTGAATCATGCGCGCCAAACGATTGTATTGTTCGACCGCAAGCACGAGCTGGGGAATGATGCGAGGAGTGTCTTTCTCCCACGGCTGTGGAGCGTTGATGAAAAGACTGCGAATCGTAGCGAAGGGTGACGACATGTCCAATTCGTGAGGAACGACGGCTTCGTCTACGAAGATGGTGCCGCCATCACCCTGGCTCGCTTCGATCACCATCACCGCACCCTCGGTACTGATGAAGTGAAGCGCCTTCGCAGCAAAAATTCGTCGCTTGATAAACTCCTGAATGCGCGGACTGGACGTTACCGAGGAAATGCCGGGAGCGTTCGGATCACCGGCGTCCGCAAGGCTGAGCAATTCTTTCTCTGACAAACGCGTGGCCGGGCTTCGAAGTGAGCCGCGACGTCACGCATGAGCCCGGCTAAAACGATCTTGCCGCGCAAATTACCCTTGAACCGAGCCAGGCCAGCCTCATCTTTCGCGTCGAAGTAGACAACCTCGGCGCTGGAAATGTCGGCTCCGGGTGACCATGCCTTCGGATAAGCAATCAGTGGTATCGCCTGTGGCGCCATCACGGCCGCCGAGAAATCTTTCAATACCCAGCCGCGGCCGAATGGGCCCCAAGCCTCAAGATGTGCATTCTGCAGGCCCCACTTGGTTAGCTGGTCGCGAGTCCACTCGTTAGCGCGCTTCAAGTTGGGCGAGCCCGTGAGACGTGGTCCGATCACGTCGGAAAGGTAGCTCAAGGTTTCCATTACGCGCGAGCGTTTCAAACCTTTTTCACGGATCAGAGCGATAGGATCGTTTGGAGCTGATGCCGTCTGCGTACTGGTTTGATTGCTCGTCGATGCCTGGAGATGTTGAGCAAAAGTGCTCAGCGGTGCAATTAAAGTGACGATTAGTCCAAAAGCTAGAAGATGACGTTTCATTAACTGGTTTCTCCGGGTGAACTTGCAGTTTGGAAAGAAATCACACCAGGCGTACTCAGTTCCGTTTACGGATTTTATGAGAAGTCGCTTGATGTGGAGTGCAGATTATATTCCAGGTTGAGGCTGCCTGGTATCGAGTGGCAAGCTCGCATGCTCTCAAAATAGTTCTTCGCCAAAAAGTGATGATAGTTTTCGACGAATCTTGCGCCTTTCTGAATGAAGCTGCTGCCAGACACTCAACGACTCGCCAACCGAACCAAAGCCTCATGATAGTTTTCGAGCCAATTTTTCGCCTTAGTCATTGAAACAACTGCAGTGGCTTGCGAGTGGATCGACCTCAGTCGCGAAGAAGCCATGGCAGAGACAATGAAACACGATAAACGACTCACTTGACAAAAGGAGATGGAAATGAAGATTAGATTAGCACTCACGCTATTAGTCCTCACCGGGCTGGTCAGCATCGCTGGTTCACTTCGCCTAGGAAGTTCGGCGGCTGCACCTCCGGCTGGCCATTACGTCAATAACGACTACAGAGGCGGCTCCAGCTTCGATCTCGTAGGCGCGGGACCAAATTTAGAGCGCTGCGGAGCTTTTCCGCAAAACGTCGAGTTGAGCTTCACTGGCTCGGGAATTGACACCGAAGGCGGCTATAACACGGCTGTCTTTTCTGCGTGTACCAACACCATAACCAATCTGGTCTTCGATCTGAAAGCTACAGATACTTATGCGCAAACCGGTGATCAGGTCTTTATCGAAGGGGACCCGTTCGTTTTGGAGCCCAACCTTGATATTTGCGCCGCTACAAATGCCCGCGGCGTGAAGTTTCGTGTCGCCGGCGGTACGGGCGGGCACGCCGGGGCGACGGGCCACGGGCATTTCGATATCTATAGCAACCTGACGCCATGCAATGGACTGGTGGTGGCGGCGCACGTGTCGTTTGAAGGAATGATCAAGGTACCAAATTAAGCGCTCCGACGTTGCTTCTGGTACTGGCGCGCAACAAGAAGCCCGCGAGAACCAACTCGCGGGCTCCTTTGAATTAAACCCGGCGACTTCCTACTCTCCCACGAAAGGCGCAGCGTTCAGTCTCCAGTTCAGAGGCCCAAAATTTCCCTTGCGAATTTGCGGTCAACGGGATTTGAAGCAAACCGAGCGACCAATGACCGCCGACGCTCCCACGCAGTTTCTTCTATTGCAGTGTCAATCCTCAAGTTACGCAAACGAACCAGAAGCGAGCCGACATGGCGCAATCGTTCACGCGCCAAGTGGTCATTGTAAATCGCATCCGAAGTCGCCGTGCCCGCCGAAACTGTTGGTCGGTTGCTGGGTCGAATGCTGCGTGCATATCTCACAGGCGTTAGATAGATCTCGTCAAAACCCTCGCCCGCTCGATAGTTTATTCTCTCTCTAAACAACTGCTCGCGAAACTTGAGTTGAATAATCGTAGGCGAAAGTACAACAACGGTAGCTGCGTCAGGCCACCCCATGTCATTAACTAGCTTGTAGTAGCGTTTCCATAGCTCCGTATGTCTTAACTGTTGTCCTCTTAGAGAAACCTTGAACACAGCAGAAATCGGGACATCTGGTTCGATTTCAAAAATCTGCCCTGGAAGATGGCTGACTGAAGTTAGGTGTAAGCGTAAGAAGCTTGTGGCGGAGAAGTAATTGGAATAATAACTACCGATGTCCCCCCAAGTTGAAGCTTGTAGAACCCTTAGGTGAGTCCTTAATAGATACAAAGCCAAAGCGCGATCGAAGAATTCGTCTGCTTCACGATGCATCGCTCCTGCGAGTTCCGGACTGTATCCATGCTGGGTTTTCCCTGCTCCCGTGGCCCATACTCGAAAGACGTTGTCACGGACGTAGCCGACGGTTCTGCTTGCGATGCCAGCAACTACTTCGAGGTCAGAGAAAACCATCTAGTTTATTGGAGACGAAGCTTTTGCCCAGCGTCGTTCCCATCCGCCTGTGCCGATCTAAGGCAAGCTGCGAGAGCGCCAGCTAATCGATTCTCTCCCGGATGACCGGCCCATCCCTTGTGGTTTTCCGCTGAGAAGTTGTATGAGGCTACTGGTGACAGTATGGCTTTTGCCGATTCCGTTCTGAAGTCACCATAACGCTGAATGGTTTGGGTTAATACTTGCGGAAGGATGATTAAGAACGCCGTAAAGCCAATGGCCTTCGTTAGAACGCTCTTCTTATTTCCCCAGTCTACCGGCATAGAAGATTTCACAGCCGTGAAGTAATTCCTGAGAATTCCATACTGCTCCTCCTCCGAGTATTGATATAGTGCGCCCCTATCTGAAATCAACGCTTCCAACGACGTTATGACACGGGTCTGAGTAATAAACCCGTTACCGCCACCAGTCATATCAATTTGCCCATAGAAGGGTGACTCGGGTTCCTTGTTTAAGCGCGCGGCCAGCTCATGTCCCCGCTGCTGAACAAAAGTGCCGTCCTTCGTCAGATCCAAGAGGTCGTACAGTAGAGATGTTGGCACACCTTTTTGTTTTGAGTTTATGATCTTGAACTGCTTCGCTTGATTCTCAATATCCAATCCTATAAACGCGGTCACCGCAATATCGTAAACCTTGTTTGATTGCTTAAGTCCAAACATTCTGTGTTGACCATCAATGACCCAAGCCGAACGCCCTCGATTTGGAACGGTAAGCGTTGATGTCTTAGCATCATATTTGGCGCCTGGTTCTAAGTTTAGAACAACACTGTTCGGGATGCAGCCACCCTCTTTATCAAGATATCGCGCGATGTCCGCAGCCCGCTGCCGCGAAAGGTTGCGCTGGTACCCCTCCAAAGTGTCATCTTCGCGCCGACTCACAAACGCGATTTCATCTAATGTCTTCGAGTCCAACACAAATGAATAGAGAGTCCAAGAGCCTTGTTTTGCGACCGCAGCCCTAATCTTCAGGTGGGCCGGAGCTCGACTAGTCTTCTTTCGCTTCATGACAATCTCCTGAATTGGAAGCCCAAACAAAAAGCCCGCGAGAGTGTATCACTCTCGCGGGCTCAGATAATACTTCCGGCGACTTCCTATTCTCCCACACAGTTACCCGTGCAGTACCGTCGGCTCCAGTCGCCATCTAGCCGTTACTCCAGGAATTAATGCAGATATAATGCTTTCGGTCCCGATTGGACATTGGCGCGTTACCTATCCGCCCAGTTCGGCTCGGCATTCCGTAACTCCTACAGACCTACTAGACAAACAGTCTCCTCAAGAGGTGCCCCCACTTATGATCGGCGAATTGTTGAGCTATATCGTCAGCGGCATTATAGGCAGTGGTGTTGCAGCAACTTTGGAAGCAACCTTTCAACCGGTTAGCAAATCGATAAAGTTCCTCAAGGTCATAAGGCCGCTAAATAGAGCGACTCAACTTGATCGACCCGCGGATTTTGCTGATTTCGGTTGTCATTGGAAGAACACTGATCGCGAAGAGATTGAATACCTAGAATCCTCGTCACTCTATTCCAAGTTCAAAGACTTCACTCGTTCCGATCAAAAGATACTAGTTGTTACCGGGAGGTACGGTACAGGGAAAACCTATCTATGCAAGTACCTGGCAGGTCGACTGGCCGAAGAATCACATTATCCTAGGGCAAAGATTCCCATTTATTTTGATGCCTCAAAAATTCATTCTGACAATATTCCCTCCGAGCTTATATCCCAGTTGAACAACAGGGGCTGCACAAGTTTGTCTCTTAGCGAACTGGGACATTTAATCAAGGTGGGACGGGTGGTTATTTTCCTCGACGGCCTCGACCAACTACCCTACCTAATGGGCGGAACGGGCATTTTGGAATCGATCTTTGACTTCATATGTAGCAATTTTTCAGCAAATGGAGGGAGTAGCGTCATCCTGGTAGTTAGGGAGGAGTTTTATCAGGTTAGCCCAGAGTTCCAACAATTTGTGTTGGATCGAGACGTCACAACTTTGCACCTCAGAGGGTTTGTCCAGGACAATCATCTTAAGAAGTTTATCCTACTGACCGACAAGGAGCAGGGTCTGGACAAATGGACACGGACCAAGGAACTATTGAGTGAAGACCCGAATCTAAGAGATCTGCTTCAGGTGCCCGTGATTTTGAAGCGATTTGTCGCCCTAGACTTACATATTCTTAGGCGAATGGTCTCAACAGGCATCACCTTAGCAAACATTTACCGATTGAGCTTTGAGAAAACAAGAACTGATGGGCGGTTTCTCAGGGATCTTGCTTACTGGCTTTTCAGAAATGACCGTTACTACTTCAGCATGAATCATGAACTGCTTCAGCACTTAGCAATAGACAAAGACAGTTGTCGAAGCAAGCTAAGGGCTCAAGGACTAATCATAGCTCAAAGTGGTTATTTCCAATTCGAACACCAATCCTTCCGCGACTACTTCGCGGCCGAGCGAATCCTTCAGGCTATTGATGAAAACCAAGGAGAGGCGTTTTTATCAGATCGGGTGATCCACTATCTTGTCTCAGAGTTTGTTGCCGGACTGCTCGACAACGAATTATTTGTCAAACTTGTCAGCATCATTGATAGCACCACCAACGATCTAGTGAAGAACAATATTATCGACATTGTTTCTGAGGTGGAAGACGAGGCCCTCAGATCTCAGGCAGCCAGTCTCATCTCGGAAAGAATCAAGAGTCTCAATTTTGACTCCGACCTGAACGAATACCAAATATTCCTGGCTGCTATCGGAGGGATATTTGGTTTCCGGGAGCCAGTCGAGACCCTTGTCGACTATGCAAAATCAATCGGCATTGGCAAATTCACGGAACTGTTCTTTATTACGAAAAATGGATACGAGTATTACTCCAATAGCCAAGATTGCTGGTTGCTTGAATGGCTGAAAGCCTTGCCGTCGAAGAAGTACGGATACACCCGTCTCGTTCTATGCTACATGTTGGGTGAGATGAAAGCCGAGAAATCTATTCCGCACCTTAAGAGAATTATTTTGGACAGCACCGAAGATATACTCCTTCGACAGTATGCTCACGAGGCTCTAAAAAAACTCGTCGGAGAAACCAACCTTGATGTCTCGTCCAAATGATAACGTCAAATCCCTCACCATCGCGAAGCAATCCCTCATTACCAACTAGCAGAAAAGCCCGCCTGATTGAATCAAGCGGGCTTTCTTAGATAATCCCGGCGACTTCCTACTCTCCCACAGTGTTACCCGTGCAGTACCATCGGCTCCAGCAGGCGTAACTTCCCGTTCGGGAAGGGAACGGGTGTGACCCTGCCGACAAAATGTTAAAATGGCGCGCATGAACGAGGCTTCAGCACTAGCTGATTGGACACCCGATCAGATTGCTCTGGGTAAGCGATGGGTAAGGACATGGCAACTCGCCGCCATTGAGCTGGAAAAGATCAGGCGGCGGGAAATTCGAGAGCTTGATACTTACGAAAGTATTCGTCGTCTTTGCGGATCGGCGGATTACACGAAACCTCCTTACGCGCCCAAACCGTGGTCCGGCCTTGTCGAACAGCAGCGGTGGTTCATGAAGGCAGCTGGCCGTGAATGAAGTTATCCGCGCGGCCGCTGCAAACGATCTGCCAGTCCGCAAGGAATCCTAAATAGATCCAGCGACTGCCTGTCCTCGGTAGCTTGGAATTACACACAGATTGGAAAGCAAAAGCCCGCTCGAGTTAACGAGCGGGCTTTACTAATAATCCCGGCGACTTCCTATCCCGATACATCGGGATTACCCGCGCAATACAAAAGGCAAAAGCCCGTGAGAACATTTACATTCCCACGGGCCTTACTAATAATCCCGGCGACTTCCTACTCTCCCACACAGTTACCCGTGCAGTACCATCGGCTCCAGCAGGCTTAACTTCCGTGTTCGGGATGGGAACGGGTGTGACCCTGCCGACAAAATCACCGGAAAACTTTCTGAGATCTCAAATTTCCGATCTCAAATCCGTGTTTAGTTCTTTTCAAAGTCCCGATCTCAAATTTCAAATTTGAGATCTCAAAAGTTCTTGGAAAATCGAATAGTGACCGACAAGGCATTTGAGATTTGAGATTTCAGATCTCAGAATCGCGCAAGCGCGATGCTTGTTGCTTGAGTAAATTTTATGGTCAAGCCATGGGACTGATTAGTAGTGGTCAACTGAGCACATTACTGCACTTACATATCCACCCTATTACCTCGTGGTCTACAAGGAGTCTCACTGGCAGGATTAATCTTGGGTCTGGCTTCACGCTTAGATGCATTCAGCGTTTATCCATGCTCCACTTAGCTACCGAGCGCTACGGCTGGCGCCATAACTCGTACACTAGAGGTGGATCCATCCCGGTCCTCTC
>Ga0134125_10000477_pt1 | contig 54393 bp, 45 predicted proteins | sample KB31751_FD_96464 | JGI IMG/M metagenome (GOLD analysis project Ga0134125, IMG submission 96464) | Terrestrial soil microbial communities with excess Nitrogen fertilizer from Kellogg Biological Station, Michigan, USA - KB3-175-1 | ecosystem: Environmental > Terrestrial > Soil > Unclassified ... | reverse complement strand
GAGCACGCGCAGGTCACGAATCCGGAGCAGGTCGTGCGCTTCAAGCAATTGAAGGTGATTGCTTCCATGCAGCCCAGTCATTTATTGACCGACATGCACTGGGCCAAGGCGCGGTTGGGAGAATCCCGAGCGGCGCATTCTTACGCGTGGGCTGAATTTCTGCACGCTGGCGTTCCGCTGGCGTTTGGCACCGATTATCCGGTCGAGCCGGTGGTCCCTTTCCGCGGGCTCTATGCTGCCGTTACGCGCAAAAGTGACGATGGCATCAAGGACTATTTTCCCGAGCAAAAGCTGACCATCGACCAAGCCATTGCAGCGTACACCAAGGGCTCGGCGTTTGCGGAATTTGAAGAAAAGGAAAAGGGAACGCTTGCACCGGGAATGCTGGCGGATTTTGCAGAACTGAACCGTGATATTACCGCTGTACCGACGAAAGAAATTCTGGGAACCAAAGTTTTGCGAACCATCGTAGGCGGCAAAGTTGTTTACGAAGCGAAGTAGCGGCTGATTAGAATAGGCCACGCGCGGGACGGAAGGGAACTCGCACCACCATCGTTAAAGCCACCGGGTTTCCATTTTTCGTTGCCGGGCGAAAGCGCCACTTGCTGAGCGCCTCGCGCGCATATTCATCAAGCCGGTCATCCACACTCTCCACAACCTGCACATCACTTACCGAACCGTCGCGGCCTACGATTGCCGAGAGCACAACTGTGCCGTGAACGTTGTGCCGCATCAGGTCCGTTGGATATGCCGGGTCCACCTGGTGTTCCACCTCCGGCGCCATCAGGTCGCCCTTCGTAGAATCCTTCAGCTCGGCGAAATGAAGAATCCAACTACCGCCGCCTGAATTGAAGTTCGCAAAGTTCATCGCCATGGAATAAAACTTGCGTCCCGCGAAAAGTTTCCGATCTGCTTCGCTCGCTGCCTCCTCGGGAACCTCTTTTGCGCGATGGCCTGAGACGCGCGGCGGCGTAACGCTGGCCATGAGCGTATGTTCGTCGGATTTGGAATTGTCAGAAGCTCCGGATTTTCCATTCTTGTCATCACCCGATGCTGTCCCCTCGGCATGCTTCGCGCTTTCGGGAGCACCGACATGCAAGCCGGAGGGCAGCGCGTTGATCGGATTATTTGCGGAAGAATTCGCTCTAGCTTCAATTGCCCGTGAACCGCCGTCATCAGGAACTCCAGTGGCGTCCTTTTTGCCCCGTGGGGCGGCCGCGAAAGTTCCGCGACGATTCCCCTGTGGCGGGGCGACCTGCACGGAGGGATGAAGATTCAAGGCGATCAGTTGGCGATTATCGTTCTTCGACGCCAGGCTCTGTGCGGAAGGCGCAGGCGGGGCAACATCAGTCGTCCTACCGAGCGCGACACGTTTTTGGCTGGGTCCATCCCAGCGCGTAACATTTGGCGCCGGCGCGACGACTTGAGCATGGGTTTCGCCACTTTCGAACCGACGTGCGGAGGCGGCAGAGATTTCCATGTTCGGCGCGGGCGCGACGGGTGCAGACCTCGGCAACGCGATACCACGTTGAGGCGTGGACAGATTCACTGCCGGTTGTGGCGCGGCCACGACCGAATTCAGGCTCCCAATCGCTGGGGAAGTGTGTCGTTCTTCAACCGGCAATTGCGGCGCGGGAGCGACAACTTGCTGGTGCCCAATGTTGATTGCATCCAGCCGGTGAGAATGGTTCATTTGTATCTCCGGCTGTGGAGCTACTGCGGATGCCTGCAAGATCGCAGTGCGGCGCGCCGCCATCCGCGTGACTTCAGGCGCGGGCGCAACGGCTGCGAGCGGAGATAAAGAGGCCCTGTGCGACTGAATATTTTCGGTCGCGGCTATGGGAACCGCAGGCGGCACCTGTTTCCATGCAATTACATTCGCCATGGGCGATTCCTGTTTGAGCTTTACATCCGGAGGCGTGACGATGGTCTGCGTGTGGTTGTCCGCTTCTGGCGGCACGGAAATAATCGGCTGTGGGGCGTAGGCGAGGTCGCCGCGTTGAGCCGTTCGCGGGTGTTCAGCGCCGGTATCCAGTGGAGGCAAATATTCCGAAGGGGTATACGAAATTACATCGCTGGAATTGAATGTGGAACGGCTCAACACGCGCGCGGGCTGGGGCCAAAAGCGGGTGACGGCCAGCACCACAAAAAGCGCACTCACGTGCAACGCGGCAGAAACCGGAACTTTGCGCCACGGGAGAGCTGAGCTTACGAACACATCGCCCCAGAATTCTCCCGGGCGTGAAGATAAATGCAATGAAGGCTGGCGCCGGGGCCACAGCAGATCGCTTATATTTTGTACAAAGGCCGCATGCCGCGGCTCGGTCTCAATCAGGAACGCAGGCACGTCTGCAAGGCTCTGCTTGCGGCTGGGGGATGGGGTAGTGACAACTTGGGTCATACACACCGACAACAACGAAAGTCCTTCGATTATAGCGTGGGCTTCACGGTCGCGGAGTTCCCCGGCCGGAAATTCCATGCTCTAATACCCAATATGAAACAGTGTGCGCATTTTTTTGCGTTCCTTCTTTTGGCGAGCGTCTGCGCGGTTTTTTGTGTGGCGCAATCGCAGGCGCCTGGCAACGACGCAGTTTCGCCTAAAACTTATTCCGGGATGTATTCATTCTTGAAGGATGGCGAGTTTGTGCAGCTCACTGTCGAAGACGACGGTTCGGTAACCGGGTTTATTTCTCGCTTTGGAGATTCGGCCGACGATAAGGACACTTTCTTAAATCAATTCTTCAAGACGGCGAAGATTGACGGAACGCATCTGGCATTTACGACCAAGGCGTTACACGGCATCTGGTATGAATTTGCGGGGACTATGGAAACCATTGCTGGAGCCAAACCGGAGAACAAGGGCGCCAAGGTCCTGCGTGGGACGCTGAAGGTCCATTCGGCAGGGTCCAACGGGACGGACAATGTAAAGTCCCGTGCAGTTGTTTTTAAATCATTTCCAGAAGACGTCAACGATTGAAACTGAGCGATTCCAACCAGTGGTAGGCTTGCCCTGAGTGGCACTTAAGGCGGAGGCGTTATATCCTCGGAGCGTGTCGCGCGCCGTTCATAGCCCCACGCCGGGCTTAATTCTCGGATTAATTGTCACACTCGCTGCCGTCGTGGCCTACTCCGGCTACATTACGGTGCAGATTGCCGGGCTGCGCGAACTGCAAAACAATCTGGTGGACCGCAACCGTAAGGACTCGCTCCAATTATTGCGCATCCAGGGCGACCTCAATTCTCTTGCTCTCGCCATGCGGGACATGCTGGACAACGATGAGCCTTATCCGTTGACCGCCTACTCCGCGCAGTTCCAGCGCATTCGCACTGATCTTGACGACGCCATTCGGCGCGAAGCACAAGTTGCCGGAAACAGCCGGACTTCGGCGCAGCAACAGGATCTAAGCAGCTACATGACCCAGTTCTGGTACGCAGTGGACCGGACTTTCGAACTGGCGCGGAATGGCAGGGAAAAGGAAGCGCGGGTACAAATCCAGCTTTCCTTGCAGTCTCGGCAAGCATCGTTGAGCGCCGCCGTCGCGCGCCTGCTGGTGCAAAACAATGAAAATGAAGAGCAGGCAGGAGAACACATCCGGCAAATTTACGATCGGGTGGGGCGTCAGGTCTATTTGTTCCTGGGCGCGACTCTGATTGCCATCGTTCTGACGAGCCTTTACATGATCCAGTTCAACCGCAGGCTGTTCGCGCAGCTGGCGACGCTTTCGGAGCAGAAGAGCGAGCTGGCGCAAAAGCTGATCGCGACGCAGGAATCCACTCTGCGCTACATTTCGCGCGAGTTGCATGACGAGTTTGGCCAAATCTTAACGGCCATCGGTTCCATGCTGGGCCGGGCGGGTAAACATGCGCCCGAAGGCTCGACTCTGCGCGCCGACCTGCAGGAAGTGCGCGACATTACCCAGAACACACTGGAGAATGTTCGCAGCCTCTCTCAGGCGTTGCATCCCGTCATGCTGGAAGAAGCCGGCCTGGAGAAAACGTTGGACTGGTATTTGCCGACCGTGGAAAGACAAGCGGGAATTCATATATCCTACGAGAAATCGAGAACGCCGTTTGTGGTGGGGGGCAATGGGGCAGTCCATGTTTACCGCGTCGTTCAGGAATCCTTGAACAATCTCATTCGGCATTCAGGCACGAAAGAGGCTTGGGTGCGTTTGCGCTACTTGCCCTCCCGGTTGGAAGTGGAAATAGAAGATCGCGGTAAAGGATTCCAAGGCCAGCCTGCAAGACAGGGTATAGGATTGGTTGCGATGCGCGAGCGGGCGGAATTGTTACAGGGCAGTTTGGACCTTTTGCATCCCAACGGAAGTGGAACGCTGGTGCGATTGACAGTTCCAAAAGACAAGCAGGAATCTGATGGCCGATAAAATTTCTGTTCTGCTGGTGGATGACCACAGTCTGGTGCGCCGCGGTTTCCGGCGCCTTCTGGAAGACGAACCCGACATTCTTGTCGCGGGCGAAGCCAGTGACGGCGAAGAAGCCGTGAAGCTCGCAACGCAATTGAGACCTCGCGTCATTGTGATGGACTGCGCTCTGCCCGGGATTAATGGCCTGCAGGCCACGCGCAAAATTCTCCAAAGCGTTCCGGAAACCGCTGTCCTCATGTTGAGCATGCATCCAGAAGAAACCTGGGTGCATCAGGCGCTGGAAGCCGGGGCTCGAGGATATGTCCTCAAAAACGCGATGGATTTGGAACTCGGCTCCGCAATCCGCCGGGTCGCAGCGGGCGAGACTGTGCTCGATCCGAGCCTCTCCAAGTCAAGAGGCCTGAAGGGTGAACGCGATTATGGATTGACAACCCGAGAACTCGAAATCCTGCAGTTCATTGTGGATGGGAAATCAAACAAGGAAATCGCGTCCACATTAAATCTGAGCGCCAATACCATCGCCGTTCACCGCTCCAATATCATGGATGCCCTGGGAATTCATAAGACGGCGGAATTGGTCGTCTATGCCATCCGGAACGGTCTGGTCAATATTCCGTGAGGCGGCGGTCATTTTTGGCGGGGATGGGGGCGCTAGGTTCGGCCTCTCTGTTGAATCCCAGGCAGCTTTTCGCCGCGCCGCCCGCTTCTCTCGGATTTCATCTCACCGATGTAACGTCGCAGGCCGGAATTCAGTTTCAGCACAATACAGGAGCGTTTGGCGGAAAGTATTTACCGGAGACGCTTGGCTCCGGTTGCGCATTTCTTGACTACGACAACGACGGCTGGCAAGACATTCTGCTGCTTAACGGCATGGATTGGCCAGGCCACAGGCGGGAGCGCGGCACGCTCAAACTCTACAAGAACAATCGCAACGGAACGTTTACTGACGTCACAAAAAATGCTGGACTCGATGTCGAAATGTACGGCATGGGCGTCGCGGTCGGTGACTACGACAACGATGGTTTCCCCGATATTCTGATTACCTGCATCGGCCAAAATCACCTGTTTCACAATACCGGCAAAGGCACTTTCATTGATGTAACCAAACAAAGCGGCTTGGGCGGACGCAGGAGTTTCAGCACTTCCGCGTTGTGGTTTGATTATGATCGCGACGGCTTGCTCGATTTATTCGTCTGCAATTATGTGAAGTGGTCGCCGGAACACGACGTTTTTTGCAGTCTGGATGGCAAACACAAATCCTATTGCACGCCCGAGGCCTACCACGGAGAAACCTGCTGGCTGTTCCACAACCGCGGCAACGGCACATTTGAAGATGTGACCGCGACCAGCGGTATTTTTGACAGCAGTTCCAAATCGTTGGGCGTCGCGATGCTCGACTATGACAGCGATGGCTGGCCGGACTTGATTGTGGCCAACGACACCCAGCCAAACAAGCTTTATAAAAACCTGCACAATGGAACCTTCAAAGATGTCGCCGTGGAAGTCGGCATCGCTCTGAGCACCGAAGGCAAGGCGCGCGCCGGCATGGGTATTGATGCAGCCGATTTTGATAATTCGGGAAAGCCGGGCGTCGCCATTACCAACTTCGACAATGAAATGATCGGGTTGTATGACTTGGCGGATGGCAATTTTTCGGACGTCGCTGTGCGCAAGGGCGTGGGTTTGCCTTCCAAGAACAAGCTGGGCTTCGGATGTGTTTTTGAGGACATCAACTTGGATGGCCTTTTAGACCTGTTGGTCGTGAACGGTCACATTGACGACACGGTTCGCAACGTGCATGGCGCAGCTTACGCGCAGTCACCGCAGCTCTTCTTGAATAGCGGAGCGAACGGTTTTCGAGAAGTTGGCGCGAGCGCGGGAGGAGGATTCAGCACCCCGAGGGTCGGTCGTGGACTGGCTTGCGGCGACTTTGACCGCGATGGCGACACCGATATTCTGATGACCACCAATCACGGCCCGGCATTTCTTTACCGGGTGGACCAAAGCTCAGGAAATCACAGCATTCGTTTCAAGCTGGTCGGCACCAAGTCAAACCGCGATGCCATTGGCGCCAAGGTGAAGGTCTTCAATGAGATAGGCATGCAGGAGCGCTTGGTAAAAGGTGGTTCGAGTTATCTGTCGCAATCCGAGCTTCCATTAACATTCGGATTAGGGAAGAGCCGTACGGTTCAACGGATGATCGTCGAATGGCCGAGTGGAAAGACCGAAGAGTATAAAAATCTTGCCGCGGGAAGCTTGTACCAGGTCACTGAGTCTAAAGGGATTAGCAAGAATCCTGGTTTCTAGTTCATTTGCAGTATTGTCTGTTCCCGGCAAGGGCGCTATTTTGATTCCACTCCATTTCAACCCTCACGCTTCGGCGCTCCCCGCTCGCAAGTTTGAGGAAAGAAGGGGCAGGCTTGCCTGCCCCTTCTTTGTGCCCGGCAACTGTTAGAGACAGATACATTTTCGGGAGGCTCAAGCATTTAGCTCCGTCTACCAAATTCCACAACACTTTTGACTTTTAGTGCGTCTAACTACCTAGCGAATCTGGAAACATGGTCATTTGCATTTGAAAGCAACGCCAGACGTATAATCTTTTGTTGGACATAATCCCGGAGGAAAAGCAAGCTATGGATTTGCGCGAAAGCGCTTTTTGGGTGCGCTTCAGGGCCCACCGAGCAGCTTATACACTTACTATTCTACTTACCTTATCGGTCGGCATTCTGATTGGGACGGTCATTTCTTATGGAGTAAAAGGGCAGGAGACCAAAAATAGCTCCGCCGATGCTACCCCCTTGGTTGTTCCTTCTGCCCAGCAGCTTTCGAATCAGTTCGCACAGATTTCCAAACAATTGGAGCCGAGCGTCGTCAACATCAATACCGAGTCCACAATCAAGCCGGCCGCAAGGCGCCGGGGCGGCGATGATGCGCCGGGAAACGACGATGGCCAGAATCCCTTTGACGATTTTTTCAATCATTTTTTTGGCGGCCAGGGCGGAAATAACGGTCCCATTCATGAACGCTCGCTTGGCTCCGGCGTGATCGTAGATTCGAAGGGATACATCCTCACCAACCGTCACGTGGTGGAGAAGGCAGATCGCGTGCGGGTCCGGTTACAAGATGATCCGCCCGGAGTGCAGCACGAAGCAAAAGTAATTGGCGTGGATGAAGAGACCGATCTTGCGGTCATTAAAATTGACGTGAACCGGGCGCTCCCTGTGGCAAAGTTGGGAAATTCCGACAGCATGCAAGTCGGTGACTGGGTGCTGGCGGTGGGCAGTCCGTTTGGGCTGACGGAAACCGTTACGGCAGGCATTGTTTCGGCCAAAGGCCGCAATATTGTTCCCACTCACCAATTCCAATCGTTTATTCAAACCGATGCCGCTATCAATCCGGGAAATTCCGGTGGACCGCTGGTCAACCTGCAAGGGCAGGTGATCGGTATCAACACCGCGATTTTGACCGATTCCAACCAGTCCGCTGGCGTAGGCTTCGCATTACCTTCGAACACAGTTGCGACGGTCTATAACCAGTTGATCGGCCCTGACCATCGCGTGGCGCGCGGTTCCATCGGCGTGATGTTCGATGCCCAGGAAAATCCCGCTATCGCGCGTGTGTACGGCTCCGGATCGGGCGTTACGATTTCCAACGTGCAGGCGAACAGTCCGGCGGACAAGGCCGGCCTGAAGGTTGGCGACACGCTCGTGTCCGTTGATGGCAAGAACGTGAAAAATGGCGATGAGCTGGTTTCTGAAATTGCCAGCCGCAAGCCGGGCAGCAAAGTTTCCATTGGCTTCGTGCGCGACGGCAAAAAGGACCAAACCAGCGTTACCGTGGCCGACCGCGCCAAACTGTTCGCATCCCGCCTGGGTGCGCAGGATGAAGACAACGGCGACAATGGCCCGACAGAAAGCAAACTGGGAATCAGCGTCCGGACCATCACGCCGGACCTTGCCTCCAAGTTGGAGGTCCCGGCGGACAAGGGCGTTGTGGTTGATGATGTGAAGTCAGGTTCCTTCGGCGAAGATATTGGCGTGAGCCGCGGAGACGTGATTCTTGAAATCAACAAACAACCGGTAAATACGGCAGAGCAATTCAACCGCATCCAGTCCGGGCTCAAGAGCGGGCAAGATGTGGTTCTTCTGGTGCGGGAACGTGGAGCAGGCGCTCAGGGCGGAACGGTATTCCTGGGCAACACACTTCCGTAATCGGGAGTTGCACTAATGGGGACTGGCACTGAGGCGTGAAATCCGTAATCATCCTCTGTGCCAGTTCTGTTTGTGGATTGGCTAAAATTTAACGCTGGCTGCAAAATTGCCCCGGCACTCAACTTCCGGGGCTTACTATTTGAGGGCAATGTTGACAGCGCTTCGAACATGGCTGGGTAAGTTTCTCTGCGCAACCTGCATGGCGGCGTTGTTAATTTTTCCTGTCCATGCGGACTCCAGCAGCGCGTCTGGAAAGACGGCAAAAAAGCCCACGGCTTCGGTGAAGTCTTCCACGCACCACAAGGTTGTGCACAAAAAGAAATCCCGGAAGAGATCGCACCGGGTTGCCAGCTGGCGCCGTGGACAACAGGTTATTCAACCGGAGCGCGCGCAGGAAATTCAGGAAGCCTTGGTGCGGCAGCATTATTTAAAAACTGCGTCTGGTGTATGGGACAGCAATACGCAGGCGGCCATGCAACACTACCAGGCGGACCATGGCTGGCAGACCAAGACCACGCCAGATGCGCGCGCTCTCATCAGCCTGGGGCTTGGTCCGGACCATGATCATTTGCTGAACCCGGAAAGCGCCATGACTTCGGGGCCGGCTAAAATCACAGAATCCAGTAAAGCCGACGCGGGCAACCCCAACTCAGTTATTACTCCGGCGAGTGCGCCCCCGAGTTTGCAACCTTCCGCTCCGGCAACTGACGCGCCCTCGACTAACACTCCCGCTTCCGACACTCCAGCCAACGATACTCCGGCCATTCCAGCCAGCAAACAATAAAGAGCTTTACACCGGTACTACTTTTGGTTTTTGACCACGGGATCAGGAAAGTAAGGCAGCGGCTGGTTGGTGATGATGGCGCGCGGATTATCGTCCACCAGAGCGCGGGCTACATCTTCACCATAAAAATCAGCTACTGTATCTCGGGCAGTGGAAAGGTTCGGCACACGATGCTTGGTGTCGTGCGCGTCAGTTGCGATCACGTGTACTGCATTCCTCTTCAGTAGCCATTCCGCGGTGCTCCAGGCTCGTTCTCCCCAGGAACCTGTTACGACAGCCGCGGTAACTTGTACCACGCAGCCCAGTTCAATCCATTGCAACACGCGCTCGGGGCTTTGCTGCAAAATCGGATTGCGCTCGGGATGGGTGAGGATGGGCGTCAATCCTTTGCGTCCCAATTGCGTGAAGCAATCGTTGATTTGCACTGGAATGCTGTAGTTGCTTAGCTCTACCAGAAGGTAGTTCGTGCCTTCAATCACGTATTTTTCAGGATGTGCCAGAGCGTCCTGCAAATTGTCGTAGGAAAGATGGAAATCGCAGCCAAGGCTCAGTTGCGGTCCCAGGCTGGCACGCTGCCGCAGTTCTTCTATCAGATTGCTTAGTGATTGCCGGTCGTAAGCATAGCGGTCGTTGGCATGAGGCGTGGCAACAATGTGTTCAATCCCATCCGCTGCCGCCATGCGGAACATTTCCAGCGACATCTCCCATGACTTGGAGCCGTCGTCTACCTGAGGAAGGATATGGCAGTGAATGTCAATCACGATTACTGCCCATAGCGCTCGTTCATGAAGTCAATTATGGAAGCGTAAGCCTGTGACAACTGCCGCTCTTCGGGCAAGAAGACGATCCGGAAATGCTGCGTGCCGGGCTTCTGTCCGAATCCGGAGCCGTGCACTACCAGCACATGCTTCTGCCGGCAAAGTTCTTTCACGAAAACTTCGTCGCTTTCCGGAATGTTGATTTTCGGGAAAGCATAAAACGCGCCGCGCGGCGCCACGCAACTGATGCGGGAGTTCGAATTGCACGCCTTCACAGTAATGTCGCGACGGCGGCGCAATTTTTCCCGCACTCCCACCAGATGGTCCTGCGGACCTTCGAGCGCAGGTTTGATCGCATACTGTTCAGGATGGTTGGCGCACAGGCGCGCCCGTAACAAGCGATGAATTCCTTCGATGTAAGGCTTTACCGCCGCGGCGTCGCCGCTTACTATGCCCCAGCCAATCCGCCATCCCGGCGCAAGATAGTTCTTTGACAAGCCGCCAAAAGTGACCACCGGAACGTCGGGAGCCACCGCGCCGATGGAAAGGTGTTCATCTCCATCCAGCATGAGTTTGTCGTAAATCTCGTCAGCGAAGATGATCCAATTATTGCGGCGCGCCAGTTCCGCGATTTCTTCCAGCATCTTGCGCGTGCAGACTGCTCCCGTGGGATTGTTGGGATTGATCAGGACAATGCCGCGAGTCTTTGACGTGGCCTTGCTTTTCGCATCCGCCAAATCAGGCTGCCAGCCGTCATCCTCATTCAGAAAATAGGGATTCAATTCAATATCGAGCTTCGCCAGCACGGCGGTGTAGAGCGGGTAATCAGGCACCGGAGTGAGGATATTCTCGCCCGGATTGAGCAAAGCGGTGAGCGCGAGGTCCACGGTCTCGCTTGCTCCCGACGTAACGAATACATCCTGAATGCTGGTAAAGCCGCGGCTTTCCGCTTCGCTGCGAATCGCCTTGAGAGCTTCGGGGATTCCAGGCGACGGCGCATAACCGTTCTTGTTTTCCCGCATGGCTTTATAAACCGCTTCGATCATGTGCGGAGGCGTGGCGAAGTCGAACACATTGGGATTGCCGACGTTGAGATACAAAACTTCATGCCCTTGCCGCGCCACGTCCTCGGCAATAAGCGCCAGGTCACGGATCGCATAGCGGACGTTATCTAGCCGTTTCGCGGCGGCGATTTCTTTGGATTGAGTGATGGGCATGGCTACTAGGATTTTAACCGCAGAGGACGCGGAGGACGCAGAGAAATTCTAGGATTGGATCTCGTCTTCATGCATGAAGGCCAAGAAAGAGCCCTTTCGCACCGGTTGCTTCTGTTCTCTGCGTACTCGGCGGTTGAAAATAGCTAGTCAGCCCTGTCAATCTGCGCACGCTGCAGGCGGTCGGAATAATCCACGTACACAGCCTTCCACTGGGTGTAGAAATCAATTGCGCCGATTCCGCCTTCACGGTGGCCGTTGCCGGTCTGGTTCACTCCTCCGAAGGGCAAATGAACCTCAGCGCCAATCGTGGGAGCGTTGATATAGGTAATTCCTGCGTGCAGGTCGCGCATTGCGGCGAATGCCTTGTTCACATCTTTGGTGTAGAGCGAAGTTGAGAGGCCGTATTTAATGTCATTGGCCATTTCCATCGCATCCTCCAGCCCGTCGCAAGGAATAATGGCCACCACGGGGCCGAAGATTTCTTCCTGTGCGATTCGCATCTTGGGGTCCACATCTACGAACACTGTGGGCTCGACGAAGAATCCATATTGATAGTCGTCCTTATCCAGGCGATTCCCGCCACACTTCAATTTTGCCCCTTCGCGCTGGCCGATTTCGATGTAGCTCAAATCGCGGTCCATCTGTTCCTGGTTGATCGCAGGACCCATTTCGGTTTTGTCGTCGAGGCCGTTCCCGACCCGGAGCTTTCGTGCCCGTTCCACGAAGCGGTCCACAAATTTGTGGTAGACGCCTTTCTGAATGATGATGCGGCTGGTGGCCGTGCAGCGCTGGCCCGTAGTGCCAAATCCGCCCCAAATTCCACCCTCTATGGCGAGATCAAGATTGGCGTCGTCCAGGACGATCATCGGATTCTTTCCGCCCAGCTCCAGCGAACAATGTTTGAAGTTCTGCGCAGCGGCCGCTCCCACCATGCGGCCCACTTCCGAGGAGCCTGTGAAGGACACGGCGTCTACCAAGGCGTTTTCGACGATCGGAGCGCCCGCCTCGGGCCCAAATCCCGTCACGATGTTGATGACGCCTTTCGGCAATCCCGCGTCTACGAGCGCGCGGACCAAATTAAAGGTAGAGAGCGGCGTGTCCTCGGCGGGTTTGATCACGCAGGTATTGCCGCAAACGATGGCGGGCAGCAACTTCCAGGAAGGAATGGCCATGGGGAAATTCCAAGGCGTAATCATGCCGCAAACACCGACCGGATTCCGCACCGCCATGGCGAACTTATTGGGCAGTTCTGACGGGGTGGTTGGGCCGAACAGACGGCGTCCTTCTCCCGCCATGTAATACGCGGTGTCTACCGCTTCCTGCACGTCTCCGCGGGTTTCCGCGAGCACCTTGCCCATTTCGCGCGTCATATCGCGGGCAAGAACGTCTTTTTGCTCCAGCAGCAATTCGGCGGCGCGAAAAACGATTTCCGCCCGGCGCGGAGCCGGCACCAGGCGCCACTTGGCAAAGGCGCGCTTGGCGGCTTCGACGGCGGCCTCCACATCGGCCTTCCCGGATTTCTGGAAAATGCCGACCACGTCGCGGGTGTCCGCGGGATTCAGATTCTCAAATGTCTGTCCCGTCGAGGATTCCAGCCATTCTCCGTCAATCAGATTTCGATAAACGTTCGGGCGGGATGCATCACCTTCAAGAGTTGAGCGAGTGAGCGTATCGGTAGCCATAAGATTCCATTGCCTCTTTTCCGCGGTTCTTTTTTGATGCTACAACCGGAGCGAAGCACCAGCAAGAACTCCAAGAAAAAACCACGGGCCTCGCGACCTGAACCAAAACAGGAATGTTACTAAGGATTTATGGCTGGGGTGAATTGCCTATACCTGCGGATTATGCCCTATGGTAGTCTCAAAACACCCTATATTCTCTTGTATTTGGCTGGTTTCCGGTGCCCTTGGCGTCTCAAAACAGCAAGCCGAGCATTCAAATTGCCTGGAAGACGGTTACGTATCGCAGCGTGGCGCTGGCGATACTGGCAGTCTTGGGATTGTTCTTTGCCGGACTGCATCTGGCTTTCCCACAATTCACCGACAATGGCGTGAAAGCAGTGGGCGGATTCGCAACGCTCATGTTGGAAAAGGTGGCGGGCGCAGCGGGAACTCCGGTCCACTCCGCGACCATGAACAACCAGCAGGCGCATATCACTGCGCTGGATGGCACGGTACGGATTAAAAAAGCCGGCAGCAACAGTTGGGTAGTCGCCGATTATAGCGTTCCCCTTGAAAAGGGCGACGTCATTCAAACCGGCTCCGAGGGAATGGCCAAGGTCGTCTTCAACGATGGCACGAACTACACCGTAAAACAGGATTCTCTGATCGCGATCGAGGAGAATTCAGCCAACGAACAGCAGCAAACCAATGTTGCCGTGGCGGTCAGCACCGGCACGGTGGACCTTTCCACTGGTACCTATACCCAAGGGTCGAAATCGCAAGTCATTGTGGACGGCGCGACGGCATCGCTCGCTCCTGAGAGCGCGGCGATGGTGCACAACGATCCCCATTCTGACCAGCATGAAATCCTGCTGAAAAAAGGTACTGGCGACATCGAACGAAATGGCGAGGTGGTGCATCTGGCCGACTGGGAAAAGGTGAGCTTCACCAGTCAAACGGGGAAGATGGATAAGGTCAAGGAAATTGGGCCGCCCTCACCGATTTCTCCGGCCAATATGAGCCCGATTTTCATGCCGTCTGGTGGCAGTACGGTCGAATTTTCCTGGACGGCCATGGCGAATGCCGCCGGATATCGGCTGCAAATTTCACGGAACCCCTATTTTTCTTCCACTATCGTGGACCGCAAAGTCAAGGCCGCGGATGTTGTAGTCTCTGGATTGACCCAGGGCGCTTATTACTGGATGGTGCAGTCCTTTGACGCGCAGGGCAAGGAATCGCTGGGCAGCGATAAGAACCGCTTTACGATCATCCCTAAGACTGCGGATTCCGGTTCCATCACCCTGGATCTGGACCCCCTTGTCCAGCACGGACACGTAATCGAGCTAACAGGAAAAACCGAAGCGGGCGCGCGTGTCATGGTCAATGGGCATGAAGTTCCGCTGGTCGGCACTGACGGTACGTTTCATTTCTTCACGCCGCCGCTGGCGACCGGGGAGAGCGTGATTACGGTGACAGCGCAGGATTCCAAGGGCGGAGTCAACACCGTACAGAAAAAGATATTGATCCAGTAGTGACTAGGATTTAGTTTCTGCCTTAGGGTCAGGAACTTTCGTTTAGAGTAAAAGAACCAGATATCACATAGAATAAAGACCTGACTATTGCCGATAAAGTAGATAACCTTCGGGCAAACAGGTCGATTCAGAGAGCAGAGAGAACTTTTCGGATATGTCATCCAACGGCTTCCACAAAAACGGATCGCGCATGCACAACCTGCGGTCGCTATTCAGTATGTTCTCCAGCGACCTCGCGATTGATCTAGGAACGGCCAACACATTGGTCTATGCACGTGGCAAGGGTATCGTTGTGAACGAGCCTTCCATCGTTGCACTCAACAAGAACACCAGCGAAGTAGAAGCTGTCGGCAAAGAAGCCAAGGAAATGCTGGGCCGCACGCCGGGAAATATTGTCGCCATCAAGCCAATGAAAGATGGCGTGATCGCCGACTTCAAAGTCACGGAGAAAATGCTGAACTACTTCATCCAGAAGGCGCACAACCGCAAGATGCTGGTGCATCCGCGGATTGTGATTGGCGTTCCTTCCGAAATTACGCAGGTGGAAAAGCGCGCCGTCATGGATTCCGCCTATCGCGCCAAAGCCAGTGAAGTGCATCTGGTCGAGCAGGCGATGGTTGCTGCTATCGGCGCGGGACTTCCCATCACCGAACCCTCTGGCAACATGGTTGTGGATATTGGCGGCGGCACTACAGACATCGCGGTAATTTCGTTGAGCGGCATTGTTTACTCGCGCTCGGTCCGCATGGCCGGTAATCAGATGGACGAAGCCATCATGAATTACCTGAAGCGGAAATATAACCTGCTGGTCGGTGAGCGCACGGCCGAGCAGATCAAGATGGAAATTGGTTCCGCATATCCGCTGGACAAGCCGCTGACCATGGAAATCAAGGGCCGTAACCTGATTGAAGGCGTGCCCAAAACCATCACCGTGGATGACAGCGAAATCCGTGAGGCTTTGAGCGAGTGCGTTTCCACCATCATGAATGCGATCCGCGTGGCGCTCGAGCGGACGCCGCCCGAGTTGTCGGCGGACATCAGCGATCGTGGAATTGTGCTGACCGGCGGCGGGGCGTTGTTGAAAAACCTCGACAAGCGCATCCGCGAAGAAACCGGATTGCCGGTTTCAATCGCGGACGATCCGTTGTGCAGCGTGGTGCTGGGCACGGGCAAAATGCTCAGCGATTTCAAACTGCTGCGAAAAATTTCGATCGAATAAAACCGCGTCGTTGGTCGTTCGTCATTTGTCGTTGGCCAAGGCATGCTGTGGTCAAAAACATGGCTTTGGGAACGGCTAACGACCAACGGCCAACGACGAATCTGTTTTTATGGAAAATCTCCTCACCCGGTACCGCAACGTTAGCATTCTGGTAGGCGTCCTGTTCGCTCAAATTCTGGGCCTCGCCATCCAGGTGCGGCGCGTCAAAGAGAACGAGTCCACACTGCTGATCCGCGTCTGGACCGTCACCGCGATCACTCCGCTCGAAAAAGGAATTGTCGGGCTTGAATCCGGCATGGGGAATTTGTGGCATAACTACATTTATCTTCGCGGCGTGCGTAAAGAGAACCGCGAACTGAAAGAACAAATCCAGCAACTGCGATTGAACGAAGTGCGCATCAGCGAAGACGCACAACAGGCGCACCGCCTTCAAGTGTTGCTGGGGTTCAAGGAGCAATATCTCTCGAAAACAGTGGCCGCGCAGGTGATTGGTTCCGGGGGCAGCGACCGCTCGCGAGTGGTGTTTATAGACAAGGGAGACGACGCCGAACTCCGCCCGGACATGCCCGTGATCACCGCCGACGGAATTGTGGGCAAAGTGGTGCGCGTGTTTGCCCACAGCGCGCAAGTGCTGCTGATCAATGACGAAAACAGCGGCGCGGGAGCGATTCTTGAAAAATCGCGGCTGCAGGGAATTCTAAAAGGAACTCCGGTGGGCGGGCTGATCCTCGACAAGGTGATGTCAGACGAGCAGATACAGCCGGGAGATCGCGTGCTTACCAGCGGCGGCGACAGAATATTTCCGAAAGGCATGCCGGTGGGAACAGTAGCGCAAGTTTCGAAGGGCAAGGATTCGTTCCTCAATATCCGCATCAAGCCTGCGGCAGACCTCAGCAAGCTGGAAGAAGTGCTGGTCATCACCAAGCAGGAAGAAAAAGAGCCTTCCTTGGCCGACACCGGCAATGAGCGTGCGTCCGACATTTTAGCCCGGCGATTGCCGTCGGTTCCTGACCAACCTGTGGTGGCATCGCCCGAGCATCCGGCGGCGGTTGCTCCGAAGACAAATGCTGTGGGTACTGGCTTGACTGCGACGTCTGCGGTGGCGGGAGCGCCAGCATCGTCAGCCACCGCATCCAAATTGATTGCGCCCAAGGCGCGCGCAACTCAGCCTCCGGGAACTGTTCCGGTGTCGGAGCCATCCGCGACGGAAAATCCGGGTAATCATAAAACCGTGGTAAGGACAATCACGGACGATGCTCCGGCGCCGGCCGCTGTAAAACCCATTGTGAAGACGCCAGCCCCTTCTACGGACCCTCAATCGAAGCCAGCGCAGCCGGAAAGCGACCAGCAATAACGTGCCGATTACTTATACCTCCGGCGAGCAGATTGAGGTTTACCGCTTCAATCTTCCCATTACAGTTTTAGTGCCATTGCTGGCCTTGTTTCTGCAGGCATTTCTGTCCTGGAAGCTGCCCTTCTTTTCGATCTTTGATCTGCCGTTGCTGGTGGTGATTTTTTTCGCCGTCGCGCGCCGCAGCCAGGTGGGAGGGATGCTGACGGGCAGCATCATCGGATTGCTGCAGGACTCGCTAACACAGTTGCCGCTGGGAGTTTACGGCATCGCGAATACGGTAGTGGGTTATGGGGCCTCGTCACTGGGAGTGCGGCTGGACGTCGAGAATGCCGGAGCGCGCTTTCTTGTCACGCTTTTCTTTTTCGCCGTGCATGAAATTGTTTATTTTTCCGTGGCGCGAGGGCTGGTAAGGCTCGATGTAAGGTGGAACTGGCCGCACGAAATCGCCGCGGCTTTCGCCAATGCGGTGCTGGCAGTGCTGCTGTTTGCGATGCTTGACCGCTTCAAACAGAGAACGTAGAGCGACGCGTAATACGGAAACAGGAAGACAATACTTAAGTTTTTTGAACACCCATGGGCTGGGCGCCCAGGACTGAATTGTATGTTTGGCCGCGATGAAAAAGTTTCGCCGATCCGCATAACCGCGACGCAGTACATCATCCTCGCCATTTTTTTAGTGCTTGCCTACGGACTGTGGCGGCTGCAAGTCTGGCAAAGCGATTACTATTCATCGCAAGCGGAAAAAAACAGCATTCGCGATGTGCCCATTCTCGCTCCACGCGGCCAGATCTTTGACCGCGAAGGGCGCATTATTGTGGACAACTATCCTTCCTTCACGGCGTTGCTGCTGCGCGACTCATCGCGCGATTTGAATGCCGACGCGGACCTCATCGCCAAGGGCCTGCACATGGATCCAAAAGATGTCCGCGAGCGGATCAAGCATTTCGCGTCCATGCCGCAGTACCAACCGATCTATTTGAAAGACGATGTTACGCCGGATGAACTGGCGTTCATTGAAGCCCACCGCAACGAGTTACCGGAACTAGACACGCTCATGGCTTATCGTCGCCTGTACCCGCGCAACGGTTTTCTTGCACATTTGATCGGCTACGTGGGAGAGGTGAGCGAGAACATGCTCAACCAGCCGCAGTGGGACTTGTACAACCCTGGCGATGTTGTCGGCAAATCGGGAGTGGAGTTGCAATACAACTCAACCCTGATGGGCATTAACGGCTCACGGCAAGTGGTCGTCAACAGCCACGGCAAGGAAGTCGGAGAGCTAGACGAAAAGCCGGCGGTAGCAGGTAAGCCGCTTAAGCTAACCATAGACGTGGACCTGCAGATTGCCGCGGAAGAGGCCATGCAGGGATGGAATGGCGCGTTGGTGGCCATGAATCCGCGCAATGGCGAAATCCTGGCGATGGTCAGCCGGCCGACATTTGATCCCAATGATTTCGCCGTCAGCGTTTCCAGAAAGCAGTGGGCGGCGCTTGTGAATGACGAGAACCATCCTCTTTTGAATAAAGCCATTCAGGCGCAACTTGCCCCCGGTTCAACTTTCAAGATCATCATGTCGGTCGCGGGCTTGCAGGAGGGCATCGCTCAGAACATGCATGTTCTCTGCAACGGAGGAGCGGATTTCTACGGACATTACTACCATTGCCACGCGGTCCACGGCATGGTGGACATCACAAAAGGAATTTACCAGTCATGCGACACCTTCTTCTATACCCTGGCGGAAAAGCTGGGCATTGGACGGATCGCGAAATACGCCACCATGTTTGGCCTGGGGCAGAAGACAGGGATCGATCTTCCGCAGGAGGCAACGGGGGTGATGCCCTCGGAAGAGTGGAAGATCCGCAACTTCAAGGAAAAGTGGTTTGCCGGCGAAACCATTTCGGTAGGAATTGGGCAAGGCTCGGTGGCGGTCACGCCAGTACAGTTGGCGCGGGCCCTTGGTGGGATTGCCAGCGGCGGGCTTCTTGTGCGGCCGCACGTGGCGTTTCCCCAGGACTTGCCACCGAACGTAGTTCCCGCATCGGCGAATGACGGGGAGAACGACGGAAAGATTCAGGTCCCCATTGATTCTAAGAATTGGGACATTATTACCGATGCCATGGCGATGGTGCCTAACCCCGGGGGCACCGCCGCCGGGTCGCATTTAGAGGGAATTGACTTCGCCGGCAAAACCGGAACCGCGCAGACGATTTCGGCCGCTGCGAAAGCAAAGTTGAAGGGAAGCAAGGCGCAATTTAGAAACAACGCGTGGTTTGTGGGCGTGGAACCTCGCCGCAATCCTGAAATCGTGATTTGTGTTCTGCTGGAAAAGGGAGAAGAGGGGCCGGTGGCGGCGCGGGTGGTCTCGCGTGTCATCAAGGCGTACGTTGAAAAACAGCGCCGGCAGCCGCAAGTGGTGGCCGCGAATACTTCCAAGACTCGCGAGAACAAAGCAGGCAACCAGAAGGTCAAAAATGGCAAGACCGAGGTCGGCGCGGTCTGGACGTCGCCCGATGAAGATGGCGAGCCAAGCTTGAAGAGCGGCCATTTTTATCTTGATATAGACCCGACGCGTGCGCCGCTGGCGACCGCTGCGCCGGGATTGCACTGAGGGAATGAAAGAACTGAATGGCAAGATACGTCTCATTCCGTGATTTCGACTGGTGGCTGCTGATCTTTGTGTTCATCATCTGCGGCCTTGGGGTCATGGAGATCCATAGCGCCACCGAACACACGAAATTCGCTGGTTCTCACATCAAGCAGATCTACTGGGTGCTTGCTGGCGTGGGCTGCATGTTTCTGGTGAGCTTGTTTAATTATCAGGTGCTCCTGGAACGGGCGCACTGGTTTTACATTGCAGCGGTGGCTTCGCTGATGATGGTGCTGGTTTTCGGCCAGAAATATCTGGGCGCGCGCCGCTGGGTGAAGCTGCCGGGGGGAATTCACTTTCAACCCTCCGAGTGGGTCAAACTGATTCTGATTCTCGCCATGGCAAAGTACTTTGCCGATCTCCGCCAGCGGGAGCTTTCCTGGGCTGATTTTATTAAAGCGGGAGCTCTTATTGGCTTCCCCATGCTCCTCGTATTGAAGCAGCCGGATTTGGGTACGGCACTGACCTATGTTCCGATTGCGATAGTAGGGATTTTTCTTGGCGGGATGCAATTCAAGCAGGGTTTTGTGGTCGTGTTGCTTGCGGCCATTGGAATTACGACGGTCTTCTTTCTTCCTAACGTACACATTCTGAAGCCCTATCAGCGCGACCGGCTAACAAATTTTATCCGGCCTGAGGCCGACAGCCAGGGGTCGGGCTACCAGGTGATGCAGTCGAAAATTGCCGTAGGTTCCGGGGGAATTTGGGGCAGCAGCAGCGGCACGCAGACCCATCTGGCGTTCCTTCCTGTCCCGCAAACGGACTTTATTTTCGCCGCATTCGCGGAGGAACATGGATTCGTAGCGGCGTTGGGGGTCCTGCTGCTATACTTTATAGTGCTGATGCGGCTCATCCAGAATGCGCAAACAGCCCCTGATCGGGCTGGCACATTCGTGGTGATGGGTGTGGTGGCGGTGCTTAGCTTTCACATCCTGGTCAACGTCGGCATGGTAGTGGGCTTTATGCCTGTGACCGGAATACCTTTGCCGTTAATGAGTTACGGCGGATCTTCCGTCCTGTTTATGTTCTTGGCGCTGGGTATTGTGATGAATGTGCGGATGCGCCGCTTTGTGAACTAAGATCAGGAAACAAGGTTTGCGGACCTTAACGATTTGTGGATTGGAATTTTTAGAATATTTAGACGAGAGTTCAGCCGCATCCGGGGGATGCGGTCTTTGACAGATACAGATTTTGGTACAGATACAGATAACGATCGCCCTCGCGTAAAGAGGACACAGACCGGTTGAGTTGCAGTAGGGAACCGGGCAGGATTAAAGCTAGGCGTTGCTGGGCAGGTAACGGCCCCTTCGGATTCTTCAGAGCGGAGCTCTGAATCACTTGTCCGAAAGAGCGGTCACAAACCCGAATAGAACGCGGATTGCGATAGTGCAAAAGATTCCTAAGTTGATCGAATGGAACCAGCTTCGGGCCACATCCCGAAGCAGCAGCCGCCCCCAATCAGAGCGGAACGTCGCATTGCTATATCCTCCCAGCATTCTTCTGCTTTCCATCCGGTAATTCCTGCGCCGCGGAACGGTGCGGGACCGGAGTTTTTAATGACAAAAGAATTGTTTGTTTCAGCCACTCCCCATGAGACCAAGGTGGGGGTGGTGGAAGATGACCTGCTCGCGGAAATCTACCTGGAGCGGGAAAACGAATACACCCTGGCGGGTTCCATTTACAAAGGCCGCGTGACGCGCGTGCTTCCCGGCATGCAGTCTGCGTTCGTGGACATTGGCCTGGAGCGCGATGCGTTCCTTTATGTTTCCGACTTCATGGAACTGGAAGATCCGGACGATCTGGACGACGTTCCTACCCAGGGTCTCGCGCCGCAGAGCCAGCCGCAAAACCTCTCTTCGAATCATGGATCCGAGCCGGTAACAGAACATCAACAAGACGCAGGCCAGGTGGGGAGTTCTGACGAGATACAGGGATCGTCTTCGGAGTCGGAGACAGCGTCATCCGAATCGCAGAACCGGGAGAGTTCTGACTCGCGGGAAGGGCGTGGAGGCTGGAGGAACCGCCGCCGCCGTCGCGGACGCCGCGGCGAACGAACCATCCCGGAGACAAAATACGCGAAGCCGGAGCAGCCGGAGCGGCCTGCGCGCGAAACGCATCGCGCGGAACCCTCGGATGATTCCGACTACGGCCCACCGCCGGGATACCAGCCAATCCTTTTACCCGGCGAATCGATTTCGAAATACCGGCAGCAGTCGCCCTCGCAAGCCAGGCCAGTGGAGCGGAGTGGAGCATCGTTGGCATCTGCCTCTCCCTCTCGAGGCGAGACTGAATTCCGTCCGGGGCTTTCCGACAAGTTCCCTGAAGATGAACCTCTGTTCGCGACCCGGGAAGATGAAGGTGCGGAAGAGAACGCTGCACCTTTGGAGCGGCAAGAGGAAGCGCAATCGGAAAGAGCGCCTCTTCGTTCTGAAATTCGTTCTGAAATGAGTGTTGGTTCTTCGGAGTGGGAGCGCGAGCAACAGCGGCTGCACCAGATGAATGTGGCCGCGGTATTCGGCGAGGAAGTGGCCGAGGAACTACAGGAAGAACACGAAGAGGAAGAGCATGCCTCGGCGCAACACGGCCGGGAAGAGAACGTTTTAAGCCTTCGTGAACGTTCCGAGTCGCCTGCTGCCTCCAGCGGAATGATGGAAGAAGAGGAGATCGAAGACGAAGAGGCCGATCTCGATTCCTACGTGAATGCGCTGGAAGATGACGCCGCATTTGAAGAGATGGAAGAGGAGACCCACGCGGCAGGAGAATTTGACGAGACGGAAACGCACGAAATAGCCGCTGCCACGGAATCCGGAGTCGAGAGCGCGGTGCCATTTTCGGCTGAACCTGTTTCTCTGGAAGAAGTTGAGGCAGCCGGAGAAGAAGTGGACGCGGAGGCCGAGGAAGAGGCGGAACTCGAAGAAGCGCAGGAAGAGGCCGAGGCGCTGCTGGATGCGGAAGCACGCGGCAACGGTACGGTGGATGCCCGTGCTGAGGTGCGGGCGCCGTCGACAACCGCGGCCTATACCAAACGAGCGCGCCGTCCGGACTTCAACCGTCGTGGTGGACAGCGCGGCCGTCGCGGAGGGAGTGGCGGCGGACGACGTTTCCCACGCCGCGAACCGCAACATCTGCCGCTCATCAGCGACCTGCTGAAAGAAGGCCAGGAAATCCTGGTGCAAATCGCGAAGGAGCCCATTGGGAAAAAGGGCGCACGTATTACCAGCCATATCGCGCTCCCGGGACGCTTTCTGGTTTACATGCCGACGGTCAATCACACGGGCGTCTCGCGGAAAATCGGTTCTGAGGAAGAGCGGCAGCGGCTGAAGAGGATCATTCTCAGCGAGCGGGAAAATGGGCATGGAGGCTTCATCGTCCGTACCGCGGCGCAGGGAGCGTCAGAAGAGGAACTTCGCGCCGACATTCGCTTCCTGAAAAATTTGTGGACGGAAATTCGTACCCGGGCGGAAAATTCCAATCCTCCGGCACTTATCTATCACGATCTGAATGTGGTGGAGCGCGTGTTGCGTGACCAGGTCACCTCTGACTTCTCCGTCATCTGGGTGGACAACGAACAGGAATACGAGCGCATTTTGCGCTTTGCCAACCGCTTCCAGCCGGCGCTGGTGCGGAAGGTGAAACTTTACAGCAAGGAAACTCCGCTTTACGACCAGTTTGGCCTGAGTGAGGAAATCAACAAGGCACTTAAGTCGAAGGTCTGGTTGAAGAGCGGTGGCTACATCGTCATCAATCAAACCGAAGCGCTGGTGGCGATTGACGTGAACACGGGAAAGTACGTTGGCAAAACCGCGCGCCTGGAAGACACGATTGTAAAAACCAACGTGGACGCCATCAAGGAGATCGTGCGGCAGATACGGCTGCGTGATCTGGGCGGAATCATCATCATTGACTTCATTGACATGGACGAGCGGCGCAACCGCCAAAAGGTGATGCAGGCGCTGGAAGAGGCGCTACGCAGCGACCGGTCTCCGTCGAAAGTGCTTCAATTTAACGATTTCGGCCTTGTCGCAATTACCCGCAAACGCGTGAAGCAATCGCTGGAACGCACCATTGGAGCGCCGTGTCCGTATTGCCAGTCCACCGGCTTTGTGAAATCTGTGAGCACGGTTTGCAATGAGATTTACATCGAAATGCGAAAGATTGCCAATCATCTCGAGCATGCGGATGTAATGCTTCGCGTGAATCCGGAAGTAGGGAAGTTCCTGAAAACGAACAATGGCCGATTGCTGAACGAGATGGAAGAGATGACCAAACGCACGGTAATTGTGAAGAGTGATCCGGCGCTGCATCAGGAGCAGTTCGACATCAATTAATTTGGTGTTTTGGGTATATGAAAAAGACGGGCTTCGGCCCGTCTTTTTGTTTTGTCACAATTCAAATTGTCTTTTGTTTAAGCTGCTATTCCTTGATTCGTTGCCGATTTTTCCTGGCGTCGTATTCAGCGCGGATCTTTTCGTAGCTTTCTGCCATCGCTCTTAACTCCTTGTCGGAAAGATTCTCGATGCTGATCATGTTATTGTGCGCGTGGCTAAGGGAATGGATGAGTTCATCGAGTTTTAAATGGATGGCGCGGGCGTCGCGGTTCTGGGTGTTTTGGATCAGAAAAACCATGAGGAAGGTCACAATGGTCGTGGCCGTATTGATGACCAGTTGCCAGGTATTGGAATAATGGAATGTAGGGCCGACCGCTGCCCAGACGAAGATGATGAGCACAGACGCCAAGAAAGCCCATTTGGTGCCGACCACAAAGGACATTTTCGTGGCAAAAACCTGAAAGTGGTCTCCTACCCGGCTGCTCCTTTTTTCTTCGGCCATTGTGATTTCACCCCCTAAAATCGCCACACGTTCGATGCGTTTTTCACATGCCGCGATTAGCATTTTGCAGGAACGTACAGGGGTTGTGCCGCGAGGCGCACTTTGCAGGGGCGTTCGTTTCAGCCAAAATACATAGCGGTGCGATTGCCTAAACAAGGATGGAAGATGTTAGCGGGAATGTGGGGTGTGCTGTTTCTGGCAGTTCTGCCGATTGTCGAGGCGCAGACACCACCCGGGATAAATCAGAACGCTGCCCCAGCCCCCTCACTGAATAAATCTGAGTTTTCTTTGGATGATCCTGCGAGCTTGTGGGTGATCGTAAACAAAACGCGGCGGCTGCCAGAAGGATATATTCCCGGCGACCTGGTTGTCCCACGCGTACGGTTGCAACTTTCGCCGAAAGCCGAGCGCATGCATGTGCGGCAAGTGGCCGCTGGGCCTTTGCAGGATCTTTTCGAGGCCGCGCACGACGCTGGATTTGACCTTGAACTGCTGAGCGGATACCGCTCCGAGGCATACCAGAAAAAAATCTACGACAAGTATGTGAAGAAACTAAAATCGCGAGCGGAGATTGCCAGCGCGCGGCCCGGATACAGCGAGCACCAGACGGGACTGGCTGTTGACTTAGACCGCGACAGAGACCTTCGCTGCCTTGCCATGCCCTGCTTTGCCGCCATGCCGGAAGCTAAATGGCTTGCTGATCATGCGCATGAGTTTGGTTTTATTGTTCGCTACGAAAAAAACAAAGAAGCCATTACGGGGTATGAATACGAACCGTGGCATCTGCGTTATGTTGGCAAAGATTTGGCCGCGGAACTGTTCCTTACGCATCAAACGATGGAAGAATTTTTTGATGTTGCGGCAACCCCTGCAAATTCCACAGCTGCGATTCCGAAAAAATAAATAAGCTTCACGAGAAAAACTCTCAGTGTGATTACCTGAATTGTATGTCAGTGGCGGGATGTGGCGGGAAGCGCGGGGATGTAGTGGGATAAGTACACGATAAATGTGCGGGTTAGGTATGTAGCGGGCGAATAACGAGCGCGATGCGATAGGTGAGTTGCAGGAATTACGTGGCAGTGAACGACACGAAGCTGAGCCAATGTCCTTTATTTTCAGGAGCAATGTGTCGCTTGGATCGAAATCTTTAATTTAGCCCCTGTAGAGACCCTTAAATGTAGAGTAAAGCATTGAAGGTAAAGAAGTAATCCAAGCGACACGATAAAAACATAGGCGAATCCAAGCGCCATCCTAGCGCCAAGGCGTAGGTGCAAACAATGCTAAATCGCAGCCAGAGCTTCAGCAACTGTGCTGAATTTTACGCACCTGCTTTTTGAGCCTGCCATCCGCCTGGACTATCTCTAGTTTCCACATCACTCCTGGGTGCGAACGTGCTCGGTCGGCGTTGATGAAGCCTCTCACATCACCGCTTTCGTCGCGCACTTTGTAGCGAAAAGCATATCGTTCGTCGCGCGAGGAAAGGAAGCCGTTGCAGCTCCACATCGTGGCATCTGCGGAAAGTACGGAGTCGTTATTGGTGGTCATTTTGACAAACCTCTTTTCCACGGATAACAGCAAAGCCACGCGACGCGCAAATTACGAAGGTCTATGAACTTCAGGTTTAGGCTGCCCACATACCTGCTCTGACGAGCATTCTTTTCAACGCCCACCACACGCGGTTGGCGTCCGCCTGCGTGCGAATTGATTGCTTACCCTTGAGCGGAGAGCGGCGAGATTCGAGCCATCTTTGATATTGATCTTCGTTCCAGCCGAGGCGCGCAAGGGCCGATTCGATCCTCTGCAAATCTTCCTTAGAAGCCATCACTGCATGGCGCGGCGATGTATCGCGCCCCTGGAGTCCGCGATCCTCCGCCAGCGCGCGGCTGCGGACCGTAATCGGTAAGCCGAGCGATTTTTTGAGCGCGTTGATCAAAAGGTGAGCTTCGTATCTGGTGAGATCGCGAAACGAGTCGAGCTTTCGGCCTACCACTTCTCCTGCAAAAACAAGCCGCGCTTTCCTTTCGTCTTCGATCACATCCAGTGATCGCCGCGCATACTGCGACCATAGCGTTTGCGCGATCTGGAGTTGCGAAGGCGATATTAAATTGGAAAAACTCATCGGTTCTTTCTTTGTCGCATGCGCAGCGAATTCACGAACTCACGCGTAGTGTTGTAGCTTGGCGCGTTTTCACCGGATCGCAACAACCCATTGTGAATAGAAAATGCGGAGCGACGCCGTTGTGTTGACATCTCAATTACGAGTGCGGCAGACCTTAAGTGCAAATCAAAAAATCGCGAGCGGCCTTGGTCTACTCGCGATGTCCGACGTAGTCCGGAATACCCATCACGAAGAAATCTGCGATACCACGTCCATATTGTTCCGCGAGAAACATTGTTCAGCCCGGCTAGGTGTTGCGACAACTGTTCCATCGTTGAAAACATCTTTGCGCCATCCTTCCAGTGCGGACTCTTGCCCGCCGCGAGCTGAGATGAAAATTCCAACATAGGTAAAATGGACTCAAACCTCGCAATATCAGCAGCGATTGTCGCTTGCGTGATGATGACTACCTTGCGACCCGTTCTCATGATCGCTTGCCCTAATCCCCAACACCTAGCGCCCCAAGATTGGATGGAGGTGTGACAACAATAGCAGTGCCGCCGCCGAAGTCAGTTAGAGCTGCGCTGGCTCCTCCACTTGGTTCTAAATTTGCGCCGATACTGCCTGCTGCCGAATAGGTGGAATCCGTCACCGAAAATACCGAACTCCACACCCCTCCAGTCTTTTTGAAAGCTGTGATAGTAGAGCCTTTTATCAACATTCCTATGGAATCCCCAGCGGAAATTGAACCAGCATTCGTTCCCAAAGAAGTTGGAACGCCCGCATCAAACCGCACAACTACCCATCCGGTGCTGCCGAAATCACAGCTACCGGAGGTGCACATAAATATTGCATAGCCATTTTCGGACACCGTGTCTTGACGCGCCGTGAGGACCAATGAAGCCCCGGCAGGCGGAAGGGTCGCCACTGTTACGTAGACCTCCACGTCAGGGCCAAAGGTGGAATTATTCCAGAAACATCCGCTGTCGTCGGTGGCTTGCGAAACAGCTTGATTGCTTACGACGCGAAGGCTAAGAGGGCTGAGGTAAGGGCAGGTCCAACTGCCTCCGTCGCTTAAAGGGTTTTCATTTGCTCTCGTAAACGTATCCAAAACGGGAGTCGTGGGGAACTGCGCCCATGCTGGCGTAACCGCCATGAGGGCCGTTAAACAAAAAAGAGAAGCGATGAGTTTGTTCCGCATTTTTTAAGCCTCCAGAGTTAAAATCCTGAATCGAATCGAACTTTGCTTACTGCGTGGGTATCTTCTTTTCCGCCTGCGCGGCTTTAATGTCGCGCACGCTCCAGAAAAGACGCCGCGCGCTGATGTAGCTAAAATCTTTTCCTTGACGAAAGTCTTTCGCCCGCGCGTGTTCAATCAGCGCATCCATCTTTTTCGCTGGAACGCCAGCGCCCAGCTCACCCATTACAATTTCACGCGCCTCGTCATCGGAGATGCCTGGCAGAGACTTTCCCTCGTGCAGGCGCGAGCGCCACTGTTCCAATTCCATCTGCTCGAAAATCTGTTTCAGATTGTGAGAGCCAGCAAAGAGCAGTGAACAGTGCGGGGGCTCATCGAGCATTTCGCGGACTACTTCGAGGCAATCAATGCTCAAATGCTGCGCCTCGTCGAGGCAGATCAGAGAGCGCCTTCCGCGCAGCTCAAAACGCATGTTGCGCAGAATGCGATCAACTGTCCCCACGCCTGGCACGCCAGCAGCTTCGGCCACGCGTTTCATCAAATCATTGGTCCTAATTCCTGAGCGGCAATAAACATAAAAAGCCCTTTTACCTGCGCCGTTTTTGGAAATCTCTTTGACCGTTAGATCCTCTATGAGGCGTTTCAAAATGTAGCTTTTCTGCGTGCCAGGTGGTCCATAAATGAAGTAGGCCAGCGGCTTGTCGAGCGCCTCGTGAAAATATTTGTTTAGCAGCTTGACGTTCTCTGTGCGATAGAGCTTCCCTGTCTCCGCTACGCGATCTCCACCAATGGGGTTCGCCTCGATGAACTCAATGATTGCCTGACACAGCTTCGAATCGTCACTGGCAATTCTTTCGTATGTGCCAGCCATGAACTTATAAAGGGCAACGCTCGAATAGTTGATGCGTCGGGCGAAGTCGTAATAGTGCAGCCCTGTGCGCGCAAGATAGTCTTGCAACCTGCTGAGCACTTCTCGCGATTTCGGGAGGTTCGCGCGAAGCAATTTGCGCCGCTCTTCTTGAGAGAAGCCCATTTAGTCTTTCTCCAAAAATTCCCTAACCATATCCCCTACAAACAGACGCTCAGGTAGTCCGACAACTTTGCGCATTGGCGGCATCACTTCAGGCGGTGCTGGTAGCCCGCGCTTGGCCGGCATTCGCGCAGAACTGCTGCGCAGCTTGTCAAGTTCGGTTTCGTGGTTGCCAGCAATGAACTCGATGTAACTCTTAACTGCACGGCGCGCCTCACGCTGCTTACGCATGCCAGCGCGCACGTCATCACGGGAAATAGGACCGCGCGCGATGAGCTTCTGGCACTGCAACCTGCCAATCAATCTTCTGTCCAAATCGAGCGCTAACGCCTCACCCAGATCGTTTGGGTCACGCGCAATCAAAATGTCTTTCTCGATCTCCATGTACAAGCGGCCGCCGCTGTCAGGGTCAGCAGGTTCGTAGCGATGGCCGTCGATGGTCACGCATCCGCCTTCGCTCACGCGACGACGCTCTACCTTCCAGAAGAGCGCATTCAATGCTTGCGGCGACTTAGAGCCTTCGATCATGCGCCGCTGGGCTGATGGCAGCAGTTCCTCAAAAAGCTCGTCTGGAGTCTTTCGGTTCATGTCGCGGCCACTGTGCAGATGGTGGGCGTTGTATTCCTCGATCCAGTCTTTGCACATCGCGACGAACTCGCTGGCTGATGGCAGAGGCGAGGAGTGCGCTCGGCCCTCTTTAAGGAGCTTGCTGTGTTCCTTCAGTGCTATGTCGCAATCCTCGCCGCGTTTTGCGGAAGAAGCGCCGCAGTAAAACGGATGCCATAATTTGTCGAAACGCTCGTGCATGGTTCCAAACCAGCGCTCGATCAGCTTCGATTGCGGATGTTTTGGGATGCAATATTGCGGCTCGATACCCAGTTGCGCCAGCACGCCGCTGGCCTCTGGGGACATATCAATACGACCGATGGAGGCGTAATCTTTTCCATTGTCGATATAGAAGGTGTCAGGAATACCCCACGCCTTGATCGCCAGGCGAAGCGCAGAGCTGATGCTGTGCGAGCTAGGGTTCGCGCACCAGACTGCGCCCATGCACTTGCGCGTGCGCATGTCCACAATTGCTGTGATCCAAGGCCGCAGCGCGGCGTGTTGAGGAAGACCTGAAAAGAAATCATTACGCACCCACACGTCGTGCTTGCAATGGTCAGAAATCCAAATCTGATTTGCGCGAACGCTTTTGAAGTCGGTAACAAGGTACGGCGCGCATCGCTCATGATGCTGGCGCTCGCCTTCACGCGCCATGATGGTCACTGGAGACGGCAGAGCATTCAAAAAATTGCGCAGTGTCTCATAACTCGGAGCTTCAATTTCAGCGCCTGGAGTGAGCGTCAGCCAGTCCCGCAGCAGAGCTTCATGGACACGCCGAACTGACAGCCGCTCACCTAAATATTTGGCCTGCGCAAATTGCGCCGCGGCTGGAGCTTGCTGAAAAATTCGAGATGTACCTTTGTCCGCGCGGATGTCGTCAGCCAGGGCAGAAAAGCCATGCTGCTTGAATCGCGAATACCATCGCCACACGCTGCGTTCCGAAATCTGCCGCTGCTCTGAAACGTACTTTGCCATCTCTCCAAGCGTGAGCAGATCACGGCCATCTTGCAGGTGCACAGTCGGTTTGTAGCCGTTAGATTTTTTCAGGAATTCCAGCATCGGCGAAATGACTTCGAGGCGCTGTTGCGCCACTTCGTTCTGTTCACTGCTGAGGGCGATCCGCACATCTTCAGGAATAGCGGGCGGACTGATGAACATGGAAATCTGGCGGTCCGCGTGAGTCTGGGGATGAGGACGCACGCTCATCTGCGTCTCTGGAATATGGGAGCGTGCAATGCGCTCTTGCATCAGAAACTTTTGCGCTGAGGGCGGCAAACTGCTAGCGGCGTACTGAACGATATCGCGACCATTACGCGAGCGCGTGCCAGCGCGACGAATCCTTATCTGTTTTTCGCGTACCATGCGCTGGAGCGTGCGCAGCGAGAATCCGCTGCGGCGCAAAAACTCAGACTGCTCCAGCCAAAGCTCGCGAGAACGGCTCATGCAGCGTGGCTCTCCATCATGTGGCCTTGGGTAGTGGCCAGAATGTTCCTAAGCAGCTTCTTCCCCGTCCATCGGTTTGTGGCTTCTGCAAAAGCGACGTATCCCCACGTTTTCAAATCCAGCAAAATGGAAATAAGCGCATCTTGCGACGGTACTGCCAAGTCGTTTGTGGGGGACTTCTCAAACAAACGCTCCAGCGCTCCTTGCAGCTTCAGCGAATCCAGTTCACCCTGCGCGTGGCAGTCGTTCACCACGATCACGTCAAGAATGATGCCTGGCAATCCTTGCAGTTTGATTGCGCGACGCAGAGCCATGCTGCTGACGTTGAATAGCTGACCGAGCGCATGGATGGATTCAATTGTTTCCGCGAGCAGCTCATGGTTGTTATTGCCTAATTCCAGAGCGCGAAGATCGGCAAGCCGCATTCCTATGCGTGCGGCGAATGCTGCGCGGCTCATAAACAGGCGCTTCCGAAAGCGGACAAGTTCGAGTGAGACAGGATTCAGAGGACGCTCTAAAATCGACGGTGAAGCCTTCACACGCCTCGTGGCGCGATTGCTGCGCGCCGCCCGTACATCCCTCGCGATAAACTGCTTTGACTTAGCTTTCATAGAAAATGTTCCTTTCGACTTTTCAAAAAATGCAGCGCCTCAATGGCTCGTTTGCATTTTGTTCAGCAACATTTGCAGCTTCCCTTGTATATCTTTCAAATCTTCCGACCACTCTAAAATTGGGACTGTTCGTCGCCGGTCCATCAAGAGCATCAATCGGTCATCGTCTAGAACCTCACAAAGAGCAGGAACCCATGCCGCTGGGAATCGAACGCCCAACTTGCTCTTCGCTGTAAAGCCGTTCAAGATGTTCACTGTGACTTTGCAGTTGAGAATGATGCTCAGCTCATCGGCAATTTGCGCCCTGCTCTTTTTTGAAGATCGAATGAGCAACGAAATCGTTTGCCGCAGACGGGAGTCAATATTAGATTTCATGGCTTCCTAAAAGTTTTCGGCTTAGGAATTGTAATTGATGCTATATGCACTATAACGTCATATGTTAGTAAGTAGTACTTAAATGGTCAAGAAAAAAAATCTCCCGGCTTTATCTGAACCAGCAAAGCGAATAATCGCCTTGAGGAATGCGCTCAATCTCACCAAGGTTGGATTTGCTGACATGTTCAACGTCAGCCGAGGTTCTGAATCGCATTGGGAAACAGGGCGATTCGAACCGTCCGCGGAAAAATATTTTCAGATGGGTGCCTACGCACTTCGCCTCGGCAATCCAGCCGTTGATTACCGGTGGTTTTGGCAACGCGCGGGTTTAGATGTCGGAGACTTGTATCGTTTGACCTCTAGCTTCGCTGAGGATGTCAAGCGCAATGAGGCGTCTGTTCCTAAGGCCGATTTTTTTCATGCGAAGCTCCTGCGTGATCTTCGATACGTATCGGAGCCAGAAATTGCGCCTAGCGGCGCGGTCGAGATGATCGTGCACTTACCCTCTTTCTTCGCCGCAAACGGTCCAGACTCGATCGTCTGCCTGCGAATTCCCAATGAGCTTTCTTCCTTAGCTCGCGCTCCGCACTTTGACGTGGCCGTGAAGAAGGTTCAGGCCGAGGGATTCCTCACTTCACCAGAAAGGGAACATTTCAGCGCACCATTGTTCAGAAAAGGGGACATTGCGGTAATTGATTTGTCCGCCAGAAATCTCTCTGAGCTGGAAGGCCAACTTGTGGCCTTGTCATTCTCCTACCAGGTGAAGTTTGCAAGTTCCAGTAATCGCTCAGAGGCATGGTCAGCGCCTGTTCTCCATGTTGGCTGGCTTAGGCGTGGCGAGATTCCTCTTCCTCCGCCTGATTCAAGTTTCGGGCGCGAGCGTGCTGCGCAATTGAAAAGTGAGAACAAGCTCCTCAAAAAAACTGGATTGCCATCGCGCGCGCCAGATGTTGCGAGCCCTTACTACTATTTATTTCCCAGCCCCGATGCTGCGGGCAGACCTCTTGCATCCGCGATCACAAACTTCGGCGGGGAGCCTCAACTGTCGAACGGCTACAGGCTGCTGGGGCGAGTCATTGGTTGGATCGCAAACGTAAGCCCCTCTATTTCTGAAAAGGTAAAGCCATGAAAAACACAAGCGCTAATATCAGCGAACAGATTTCCCAAATGCAGACAACTATAGCGACTCTTGAAGGAAAAGCCAGGGAGTTTTACTCCGCATCAGAGAACGCTGAAGCCGAACGGTCGTCCCATGCCTTCGCTGCCCTCGTTGAAGGAGACAAAGACAGTGAAGCACAAATGGAGCGGTTGGCTGGCAGGCCACAGCAATTACAGACTGAGGCAAAGAACATCGAATCCGCGCTTGCGGTCGCTATTAAAAAACTTCTCAATCTTCGCGCACAGTTCGCTTCAGCCGTGCTCATGGAAAAAATTCAGGAATGCCGTTCCATGTGCGATGAAGCAAGGGTTTCTGAAAAGCAATTGCAAAAACTTTCTGAACCTTTGATAAAGGCTGTCGCCAAAGCTTCTGCGGCTGAGACGAAATTGCGGCTAGCGCTAAGGGAGCTTGGCGAAATCGTTAAACCCAGAAAACTGAGGCGTGATTTTGATGCTCCGTTGGGCATAGAAAATATTGCTTCCAATTTGGGCTCTCCCGTTGCTGTTTTGGCGTCTCATGTTTTGGGGAGCTGCGACGCGCTGTCTGGAGTGGAAATCGGCAAGTGCGATGAAAGGATGCTCGCCTGGTACAGCAGCAAACTGGATGAGATCGAGCACAAATTGGACAACCTTCAGCCGCAAACGAAAGATGCTGCGGCCTAGAGCTGTTGGACTGTGAGAGCTGGTTTCTTTAATCCGCGACGCGCGTCCTGCCCAACGTCGCATCTCCTTTCTTAGAGGAACCAGCGCCCACTGAAAATCGTTAAAAAGTACGCAAAGGAGACATTGAAAATTATGGGACCAGTTGAAGGAGTGAGGCTAGTACGTTCTTATCTGGCGGACGTGGACCTTGCGGCAGGAATTGGCGTTATCGCTGGCGCTAGCGCCACAAGCGTTAAACTTCCAACGGCACCAAATCAACAAGCTGAAGGAATCACGCTTCAGCCCACGCCAGCGGGCCAGATGGTACCTGTGCTTGAGTTTGGCGAAGTAAAAGCGGTAGCCGATGCCGCAATTGCGCGCGGTCAACTCGTCATGATTAACGCGACCACTGGGAAACTCGCACCTATTGGCGTGGTCCGCAGGCACAAATTATTTTGTGGTAGGTCTGGCCTTGGAAGCTGCCCGCAGCACAGGACAACGATTTCGTTTTGTTCGTGAATATGTCACGGGGCCCAAGGATAAGTTTTGATTTTGTAGATGTTGTAAATGCTCGGGCTGCCCGCGCCGCCAAAGAATTGAACAGGTCCTTCCATTACCTGATCCTCCGCCTTTGGCAGCGCGGGAGCTCTAGCAGGAAAAAGTTTTGGCGATGCTCAACGATTGGATCGAAATTTTCCGAGCTGGCGATTACGGCCCCAAGGGTTTTTATAGTGAGCATGATCTCGATTCCATCGTTGCCAATTACGATCCATCCAGCAACGAAGCGCCTATCGTTCTAGGGCATCCGGACAACAATGCTCCCGCGTATGGCCTAGTCGAATCGCTCAAGCGAAGCGGGAAAACTTTGCTCGCAAAATTTCGCCAGGTCGCACCGCAACTTGAAGATCATTTGCGTGCAGGCCGTTTTAAGAAGCGCTCAGCGGCGTTCTATCAAAGGCCAGACGGCTCGCTCTCGTTGCGTCACGTTGGATTTCTGGGTGCGATGGCACCCGAGGTCAAGGGGCTTGCTGATGTTGCCGTATTTGCGAGTACTGCATTCACAACAATCGAGCTATCAATTGAGGAAAATATGAGTTCAGACGCTGCAACTAAAGCCATGCGAGCAATCGACACGTTAAAACAGCGCGGCCAGTGGCGCTCCGATTACGAAGAGCGCGGCCTGCCAGAGGTTTTCCTTGAGGCCGCAAAGAGCAGCACTTCGATTCAGTTCTCCGATAGCGGAAATAAGACGATGCTGCAAGCGCTCACGGATATCGTGGCTCGCGTTTCCCCTCGCATCGTCAATGGCATGATGATTGACCCTGATTCTGTTGAACTAGCCGAAGCTGCACAGCGAAGGGCTGCGCGGCAAAGCATCTCCTTCGGTGAAGCTCTTACGCAAGAGCGGCACCAGCGCAAGGTTCACATTGCCCGTGGCGGCATTGAGGTTGACCCGAGATCGGTACGAAAAGACTCCATCGTGCGCGAACTAATGAGTGCCGATCCGAACTTGACCTATGGAGAAGCCTTGCGCGATGTGAACCATATTGAATTCGACGACATGCCTGATGGCCCGATTCGTCCCGCACTTGCGCAAAAAGCCGATCAGGTTTCGCAGGACAAAAACATTCCATTCGCGAAAGCTCTGCTTCAGGTTCTTGATGACTCTGGGTTTCCATGGCAGAAGGACAAAACGTTGGCCGATCTGAACGAGGCATACGGACAGGGCGATCCAAAAATTGAGCGTCAACCGGGGCAAAAAACAATCGCGCCAGAACAATTCACCGCCAGGGCACAAGCTCGCGCAAACAGCGAAAATATCCCGTTCGAAAAAGCATTAAAGCAGGTCCAGCTAGAAAACCACGTCGATTCAACGTGGGGGATGATGAGACCCCAACGTAACGAATTGAACGTGTAACTTGAGATTGTGGTTTGAGCACAAAAATGCGTGATCACAAAGAAATCTCGAAGGCTATCAGCGAGCAGAATAGGTTCGTCGATTCCAACACTGCCGCCCTTAAGCTGGGATTTTCCAGAAGCCGAGTCCATCAGCTCATCAGTGAAGGCAAATTGGATGCGGTCCGCATGAGTGAGCGCGGGTGGTGGAGAATTTCGAAAGAGTCACTGGAACGAATGTTGGCTGCCCGCTGGAAACAAAAACCGTGAAGACAACAACCAAAATGATGTTTACGCCTCTCGACGGTGACACCTTCGAGAAGATAGGTGAGCGCCTCAAAAAGTTCAGCACTCACGAATCAACGGCCTGCCCGCGTTGCGCTCGCGAGGTTGTGAAAGTTACTCGCGTGCGCGGCTATGTGTACGCAAATCCCTGCGGATGCAAATTGTGGCACGGACCATTTCCTGAGGCATGGCGTTAGTTGGCGAACACTATCCAAATTGCGGTCACGCTTGACGAGAGCGGCCTGACTTCAGGCATTGCCAACGTAAATAAATCAATTGACAGCATTCCCGCGCACTCGAAGCCTGCCTTTCAGGAATTTTCCAAAGGCCAGCAGGAAGCGAGGGACGCCGCTGCGCTCTTTGGGCGCACACTCGGTGTCGAGCTTCCGCGGCAGCTTGAAGGATTCATCGCCCGCAGTAGCGTTCTAGGCCCCGTGCTATCAGGCCTTTTCAATGTTTCCGTTGTGGCTGCTTTTGGCGCGGCCATTGTGCAATTGGCACCGGCAATCGAGAGCGCGGCAGGCGAACTGGTGGGATACACCAGCAAAGTTAAGGCTCTAAACGATGAAGTAATTGCCTCGAATCAAAAGGCGCTTGTCGGATTCTCGAACCCAGATCAGGGCCACGCATTTCTTAATCAGACCAACAATGCAATCGAATCTGCGGAAAAGCTGAAGCAGTTTGGCGCTGAATCGCTGAGAGCAGGAATTTCAACCGCCCTTTTGACCGGCGATCTGTCTCAGGCTGCGGCCGCCTGGTATACCTACCACGATGCGGTGAACAAAGGCGCTGATGAAGAGAGCCTGCGCATTAAGCAGTTGGACCAACTCTCGAAAGTTACTCTCGCGGAGAGCCAGGCAATCCGTCAAGCGCAGGCGGCGGCGGACGCCAGTGGCCTTACCGGCGTTCCACTCATGCTGCAACAGGAAAAGTCCGCAATAAAGGAAATCGCTGCGCTGGAACAGCAGAAATCAATTTCAGAAGTTGCGGCAACGCAATTGCGAAAGGCTGAAGAGGAAAAAACCAGCAGGGCAATCGTCGCATTGCGCCAACAGGAAAACGAGAAAATTGCTGAGGACCAGGCTGCCGCGAACCAGATTGGTCTCACTGGATTGAATTTGTTCCTAGCCCAAGAAGCGGCCGCAATTGAAAAAAGGAACGCCGGTCTCACAAAACAGTATGGAGCAAAGGGTGCGCAGGCCTTCATCCCGAAGGCGGATGATGTCATACGAACGCAGTTTTCCAACACGATTACTAAACAGGGAAAAGATTGGTCTCAGCAAATAGATGACCTCACGGCTCAGCTTTCGCAGGCTGGGGCGCAGGGCTTCAATGCAATCGATCTGAAGGTTGGGGCTCAGCAGAGCAAGCTGATAGAGGACTTCAACAAAGAGTGGGGGAACTTTAATCTATTCCCAAACCCGAATTCCCCACAGGAACAGCTCTTCGAATCGCAGTGGATCGCGGCTGGAAAAAAGTTGCAAGATGGTCTAACAGCAATAGCCAACGATGGCGACAGAGAACGCGCGCAGTTGATGCGCCAAAACGACGATGAAGTGGTTGACGCCCAAAACAAAGCCGCAATCGCAATGCTTCCGCCTTGGCTCCAAGCCAATGCCGAAATCATTCAGAGCTTCAATCAGACTTCGCGCACTATCAACGAACAATTTAATGACCAGCATTTAACGAAAGCACAGGCGAGGGCGCTCTATGGCGCTGCCTTGGAACAGGAAAACGCAGACCTCATAAAAAACTTCCAGCAGACGCGCGACGAGCTGGCTAGCCAGATCGGCAGCATTTTCGACGACATAACCTCTGGTAATCTGCGCCAAGCCGTGTTGGGCGAGCTGAAGCATTTGTTTTCCGAGATCCTCGCGCAGTGGCTACTCACGCTGAACGGAATGAAGTCCGCAGGTGGCGGCCAGGGAATACTTGGTTCCATATTGGGAGGCATCTTTGGAGGAAACAAATCGTCCTCCGGTAGTTCGTTGCTGGGCGACTTTGGCGAGCTTGTGCCTTCGTTTGCTGAGTCGGGTTCAATAGCGTCCGTCGCTCCGATAGCCGTCGCAGGATCAGGTTTATTTTCAGGCTTGCAATCGCCTTTCTCTCTCACAGGCGGCACAGGCTTAACTTCCGGTCTTACCAGCCCTTTTGCAGCGCAAGCCTCTTCCATCGGACTTGGACTATCCGCAGGCGCTGGCACTGCGTCAGCGGTCAACCTTCAAACGGCAAATAGCCTTATCGGTAGTACTCTGGAACAATCGCTGGCGAAGTTTTTCCCGCACGGAGTCTCTGTGGGCGGCTTAAAGATCGGCGGACCGGCGCTGGCTGGGCTAGGCGCTGGCGTCGGCCTTTCCTCGTTGCTCTACGGCTACCAATCGGGCAGTCCAGCGCTAGGCGGTTTGGGCGGCGCGGCTGGCGGCGCGATGCTGGGATTCTCATTCGGCGGACCGCTTGGCGCGGTCATCGGCGGCGCGATCGGCGGCATTGGCGGGTTGCTCAGCGGAATTTTCGGTAGGCAAAAGCGCCATGACGAAGCCGAGACGCTCATCCAGGGAACACTTGGCCCACAGATCGCGGCAATCCTGCAAAGCTATGATAAGTTCAGCACCGACCAACAGGATGCTATTTCGCAATTAAATGATCTTGAAACGCAGGCGAAGCAGCAGCTCGATCAGCTCGGGCAGGACAAGCTATATTGGAGCGAGCTTGTACCGCAGGTGAATTCCGCTACCGACCAGATCAACCAAATCCAGGGCGTGCGCGACCAGCGATCTGCGCTCAATTTTGCGCCGCCTGAATTCGCAACGGGAGGCACCGTACCGGGGTTCGGTCCTGTTCCTATCATCGCTCACGGCGGCGAAGAAATTGTGCGGCAGCCGTATGCAGGAATGTTTCGCGCCGAATTGAAGGCTAGAAATATGGGGTCCATTCGATTAACTGATTACAGCGCGCCGCGCCTGCCGCAGATTCACGTCGAGATGCATAACCACATCAGCGCAATGGACTCAGGAGACGTGCAGAAGTTTTTCGACAAGCACGGTAGAAAAATTCGGCAGTCAATTCGAGCCGACATGCTTCAGAACTGGAACGGCGGAAACGTTTGAGCTTTTGTGTATTTGTTGGATTTTGTGTGATTTTGAACGAGTGTTAGACCAGCTCTTTACAATATTTTTGAGGGTTGTCCCTCCTAATCGCGGTTCTGCTCATCAAACCGCCCCAATATAGGTGTTTTCAGCGCTATCATCACGATTTCACTGCCATTTAATTCGTGTTTACTGACATGCAATTCGTGTTTTACTGACAGCCAAATCCGGTAGCCACACTCAGTGTTGGAACGCAAATTCGATTTCCAGTCGTATAATGGCCCGCTGGCTCGGAGCTGGTTTGCCTGAGCTGGACACTTCCATTGAGGGACCATGGATGGATAAGCAGCCCTCCTTGCTTCAAAGCAGCCGTCGAAATTTTCTCGTGACATCCGGGACCGCTCTTGCGGCAGCGGCCGTGAACCCTTCATTGGCGTCAGCGAGCCCCGCACCGCAGGAAACCGCGGGTTCCGTTCCAGGTGCGCTTCCGAGAGACATCGCCCGCAAGATTTCGATAGGAGTGTTTGATCCAGCGTTTGCTGATTGGACTCTCGATCAAATGCTGGAAAAATTCTCCGCATGGGGCGTGGAAGCGGTTGAAATCGGCACGGGAGGCTATCCCGGCTCGCACCACTGTCCGGTACAGGAACTTCTTGATGATCCGGCCAAATTGCGAGCGTGGAAAAAGAAATTTGATGACCGCAACATTCGGGTAGCCACGCTTAGTTGCCACGGAAATCCATTGCATCCTGATTCGCAGGCCGCAGCCCGCGATGCGGAAACCTTCCGCAAGACTGTGCGGCTTGCCGAAAAACTCGACGTCAAAGTGATTGTGGGATTCTCCGGTTGTCCGGGGGGGAGTCCGACCGACATGCAGCCCAACTGGGTTACTTATCGCTGGCCGCCCGAGTACGCACAGATGCAGGATTGGCAATGGAAAGAGAAGGTGGTGCCCTACTGGAAGGAGGCGGCGAAGTACGCACGGGAACATGGCATCCATCGGCTTGCGTTTGAAATGCACCCGAATTTTGTTGTTTACAACCCTCGCACGCTGTTGAAGCTTCGCGACGCGGTGGGCGAAGAGATCGGGGCCAATTGCGACCTGAGCCATCTGTTCTGGCAAGGGTGCGATGCCGTAACGGTGATCCATCTTCTGGGCAAGCAGGGCGCACTCTTCCACGCGCACATGAAAGACACCTGCTTCTATAAAAGCAACGTGGATAAATACGGCGTATTAAATTTTGCCTTCGAAACTAAGGACCTGCCTGAGGCCTCCGAAACTTTTCGCTCGGTGGGTTACGGACACGGCGCCAACACCTGGAAAGAAATTTTGCGCGCGTACATGGAAGTGGGTTACGACGGAATCTTCAGCATTGAGAATGAAGATCCGATTCTGCCCGGCGAAGTCGGCGTGCAACGCGCACTCTACGTTCTTAAAAATGTGCGCAGCGAGCTGTTGGGTACATCGGCATAAACGGAGAACAAGGTGGACCGGCGAAAATTCCTAGGAACGGCTTTGGGGGCGGTGACCACCGCGACGTTATTAAATCGCGAGGGATGGGCTACGGCGAACCATCGAATCCATCATCTTGGCGTGCAGCTCTACACCGTGCGCAATCAGATGAAGCAGGATTTTGAGGGCACGCTGGCGAAGGTCGCAGACGTCGGCTACAAGGAAGTGGAGTTTGCGGGTTACTTCGACCGCTCTCCGCAGGATGTGCGCGCTATTCTCGATCGCCACGGATTGACGGCTCCCTCCGCGCATATTCCGTACAGCAGCTTTGGGGATCAATGGCCGCGGATCATTGAGAACAGCAAGATAATGGGACACAAATACCTGATCAACCCTTCAATTGATGAAGCGGTCCGCAACCAGCCCGACGGATGGAAGCACGCCGCCGCCACGCTTAGTAATGCGGGGGCGGTGAGCAAAAAAGCCGGGGTACAGCTTGGTTACCACAATCATTGGAATGAGTTCCGGCGCACGGCCGACGGAAAACTTCCGTATGACATCCTGCTGGCCGAGTGCGACCCAGACCTGGTGAAGATGGAAATGGATATTTGCTGGGTCAAGGTTGGCGGTTACGATCCAGTGGCGTATTTGAAAAAATATCCTGGCCGCTTTCCGTTGGTCCACGTGAAGGACATGACGAGATTTCCTGACCCCGCCGCGGTCACACAAAAAGTGGAAAACCAAAATATGACGGATGTAGGCAGCGGTCCCACCGACTGGAGGCGAATATTCGCCAGCGCCACAGGCATTGAGTATTACATCGTTGAGCATGACGATGCGCAGGCGCCGTTTGAAAGCATCAAGAACAGTTACAACTATCTGAAAAATTTGCAGTTTTAGCGGTTGATCTTGCGGGATTGTTTCCAAGGATGGGCCCATGGCGCAGGTAATTCGCTCTCCAAAAACGTATGATGTCTGCATTATTGGCTCAGGCGCGGGGGGCGGGACCGCGGCCAAAGTGCTTACTGAAGGCGGTCTTGATGTTGTGATGCTCGAGGCAGGGCCGCCGCTGAATCCCGAAAAGGATTTCAAAGAGCACGTATGGCCTTACCAGCTTGATCATCGCGGGGTCGGCGTCGGCGGCGAACTGCGCCACCAGCTCAACGATGAATTCATGGCTCCCAATGGCTTCTGGGAGATTGAAGGCGAACCCTACACGCAGGCGCCCGGCAGCAATTTCGTCTGGTTCCGCTCGCGTATTGTTGGAGGGCGAACGAACCATTGGGGGCGAATCGCGCTCCGTTTTGCGCCGGTGGATTTCAAGGCGCGCTCCACGGACGGCATGGGCGATGACTGGCCGCTCACTTACGAAGACCTCGCCCCTTACTACGATAAAGTCGAGTTGTATATCGGCGTATTCGGGAGCAGGGAGAATATTCCATCCGCGCCGGATGGGATTTTCCTGCCGCCGCCGAAGCCGCGCTGCACGGAAACCATCATTAAGAAGTCGTGCGACAAGCTCAACATTCTGTGCGTGCCATCGCGTCTGGCAATTCTCACGAAGCCGCTGAATGGCCGCGCACCGTGCCACTATTGCGCGCAATGCGGGCGAGGGTGCATCAGCGCATCCAATTTCAGCTCCAGCCAGGTGATGATTCCTCCGGCGCAGGCAACGGGGCGGTTGACGCTGATTACGGGCGCCATGGCCAGAGAAATCCTGCTGGGCAGTGACGGCAAAGCGCGAGCAGTCTCCTACATTGACAAAGCTACGCGCACCGAAAAACAAGTAAGCGCGAAGTCATTTGTTCTTGCGGCGAGCGCATGCGAGTCGGCGCGGTTACTGCTCAACTCCCGCTCTACGTCCTTTCCCGACGGGCTGGCGAACGGATCCGGCGTGGTTGGGCGCTATTTGACGGACAGCGTGGGAAGCTCAGGCATGGGTTATTTGCCATATCTGGAGAAAATGCCGCCGCATAACCATGATGGCGTCGGTGGCATGCATCTTTATGTCCCGTGGTGGAAGTTTGATCGCAAGAATGATTTTTTGCGCGGATATCACATCGAGCTGTGGGGCGGACGCGGCATGCCCACCGCAGGGCAATTTGACGGCGTTTGCAACGACTTCGAGGGCTACGGCACTTCGCTTAAACAAAAATGCCGCAGTATGTACGGTACGGTCATTGGGTTTTCCGGGCGCGGCGAAATGATTCCCAACGAAAAAAGTTATTGCGACATTGATCCTGACGTCGTGGATAAGTGGGGAATCCCGGTGCTGCGCTTCCATTGGGCGTGGGGCGACAATGAAGTCCGCATGGCGAAAGACATGCAGGAAACTTTTCGGGCCATTGTGGAAGCGGCTGGAGGGACCTACGAGGACCGTGGCAGGCGTGACGAGCAGCATCCCTACGGAATTTCTGAGGGCGGAGAAATCATCCACGAGCTAGGCACTGTGCGCATGGGGGCGGGCCCAAAGACGTCAGCCTTAAACCAATATTGCCAGGCGCATGAGGTGAAAAATCTTTTTGTCGCCGATGGCGGAAGTTTTGTAAGCAATGCGGACAAGAATCCAACTCTCACTATCATGGCGCTTTCGTGGAGAGCTTCGGAGTATTTGTTGGCTGAAGCGAAGAAGGGCAATCTGTAGGAGGATTTATGGATCCCAATCAAATTTCACGCCGGTCTGTGTTGAAGTCCTTAACGGTGGGGACATTCGCCGGTTCGGTGTTGAGCGTGATTCCGGCGCAGGCAGCGGAGCTGGCGCACAAAATGATTGCTGCGGAGAAGCAGAACTCTGCGAACGGCACCTACGGACCAAAGTTCTTTTCTCCGCAGCAATACAAAACGCTGCAGAACCTCTGCGAAATAATTTTCCCCGCCGACGCTGATTCGGGTGGCGCCATCGAAGCCGGAGGGCCGGAGTTTATCGACCTTTTGACAAGCGAAAATTCTGCCTACCAGCTGACTTTGGGCGGCGGCCTTGCATGGCTCGATTCCACTTGTGGGGACCGCTACGGCAACGCCTTTTTGAACTGCACTTCAGCGCAGCAAAAAGAGATTCTGGATTTGATCGCCTACAGCAAGAACGGATTGACCAATCCAGAAATAAGCCAGGGCATTGCGTTTTTTGCGCTGCTGCGCATGTTCACCGCCGACGCATTCTTTACCAGCAAGATCGGCATTCAATATCTGGGATATATCGGGAATACTTTTCTGACGGAATTTCCTGGCTGCCCGCCCGTGCCGGAGGCATAGCCACTCACACGACGTGATATAAGCCATCGCGGCGGACTAGTTCTACCTGCGTTCCAAATAACTGACTCAATGGTCCGCTCTGCAGAACATTCTCTTTGGCGCCATCCGCAGTGATTCTTCCTTTCGACATCAAAATGACCCGTTCGATTTCCGGGATAATGTCTGGAAGTTCATGCGTGACAAGAATGATCCCAATGCCTTCGTTGGCGAGTGAGCGCATGGTTTGCCGCAGACCGTGCTGTGCGGCAATGTCGAGAGAGTTGCAGGGCTCGTCAAACAGCAATGCCAGCGGACGATGCACGAGCGCTCGGGCAATCAGAATCCGTTTTGCCTCTCCGGAGGACATCTCGCAGACTGGCCGGTCGGCAAGATGCGAAACTCCCAGGCGCTCCATCGCTTCATAAGCTGACTGTCGCTTCTCCTGATCAACCGAGTGGTTGGAATAGATGCTGTTGCTGCTGAAAAAACCGGAGAGCACAACCTCCATGCCGACAGCCTCGCCCGTACACATGGACATCAGATCATTAGAGACGATGCCCAGATGAGAACGGAGGTCGAAGACATTCCATGTCTCCTCACCCAGGATTCGCATCCTGGAATCCGCTCGCACTACTGGATAGCATTCGCGAGTGATGGCTTTGATGAGCGTGGATTTTCCGCAGCCATTCGGGCCCAGAATGGCGACGTGCTCGTTGCAATTGATGCTCAGAGTGAAATCATCCAGGACGGTCTTGTTTCCCCGCATTACGCGAATGTTGTGCAGATCAAGAAGGGCGGTGCGCTGCGTCATTGTCTTGGTAGTTTAGACGATGCGGCCAAGGCGGGAAAACAAGTGCGGACCAAATTATTGGCGGCCCAACTCTTCCAGCAGTCCGGTGCTGAGAGATTTTTGGCGTTCTTCGGAGAGTTTTCCTCCGCTGGAGGTAAGGTAGAAAACGTCAATCGCCATCTGGCCTTCGGTATCGATCAAGGCGACTTCAATGTTGCATGCTTGTGTCGCAAGAGTCGAGCTGATGCGGTGCAAAAGACCGGGACGGTCCTGGGCAACGATCTGGATCAGCGTGCTGTAGGGTGAGCATTCGTTGTCGAATTCAATGCGGGTGTCCACTTTGATTTTTGCGATGCCCTGTTTGTCAGAGCGGAGGCGGTCACGCAACAGACAGTCTAAATCCACCTGGTCAGCCAACACATCGGCGATGCTGCGCTTAAATCTTTCCCATTCGGGCAAATTCAGATCTAACGTACGAAAACGGTCGGTGAAGAAGAAAGAGTCGATGACCGTGCCCGCCTTATTCGAGAAGGCATTCGCCTTCACGATGTTCATGCCCCAGGCGGCCAGCACACCCGCCATTCGCGTAAAAAGGCGAGGGCGGTCAGTGGTTGCGAGCGTCAGTTCATACCAGTGCCGTCCGCGTTTCAGGTCAAGCTGCACAGGGTGGCTCGCCAGCCGTTCCGAGAGTTGCAGGTGCGTCAGAACGCTTTCCGCAGAATTCACGCGCAAATATCTCTGCGGCATCCCTTCCAAAAACACTTTCAACTTTTTGGAGGCTGCCGGAGCGAGTGATTGCAGGTGCTTCAGGTTCTCATCTTCCGCATCGGCGCGCACTCTTTGATCGGCATGGCGGTTGAGGTGATTTGAGGTGGCAATGTAGAGTTGCCAAACGTTTTCGGCTTTCCACGGAGTCAAGGCCTCAGGATTCACGGCTTTGATGTCCGCGTAGGTAAGCAGCGAGAGCATCTTCAACCGTTCCGGAGTGCCCATTTTTTCCGCAAAGGCCTGGATCGTTGCGGGATCGTAGATGTCGCGACGTAAAGTGGCGGAGATATCGAGGTGGCTGCGAATGAGGAACATTACCGTCTCGCGGTCCGCGGGATTGAGATCCAGGCGGTCGAGGCTGCCCTTGGCTATCTCCAGGCTTGCAGTGACATGGTTGTCAGTGGGGATACCCTTGCCGACGTCGTGAAGCAGCATGGCGAGATAGAGAAGTTCCGGTTGTTCCAGTTCACTCAGAATCTCGCCGTAGCGGCGGTCCCACTCCGATTGCGACTGGGCCGCTTTGTGCAGACTTTCAATGGCGAGAAAAGAATGCTCGTCCACGGTGAAGCGATGGTAGAAGTCCCGCACGACGAGAGAATCAATCAGTTTGAATTCGGGCAGCAATAGCGTCAAAACACCGAGCGAGTGCATTTCGCGCAGGGCATTCGCGGCATTGGGCTCCATCAGAATTACCTGCAGGTAAGACCACAATTCGCCACCTTGCGGAGGCGTGGCCGCGAGTGACGGCAGCACCTGCTCGACGCGGTATTCAGTCGTCGCGCTGAGCTTTAATCCATGATGGGCCATGAAGTCGAACATCCGCAGCAGGAGCTGCGGATCGTGAATGGCGGAAGGTTGCTGGAGAAAAACCAAGCCGTTCACAACCGAAAAATCAGAGTTGGAAAGACGGGTACGCAGGTTCTGAAAGCTCCTGTACAGAGACGAGCGTGAAGCCGGCACTTCTTCCAGTAACTGCGTACAGGTGCGAAAAATGGCCTTGGCATTGCGGAAATAAATGCGCATCCAGTCGGCGGCCGTAGCCGTTGCATCGGAGTCAGGCGCGCCGATTTTTCTTTGCGCGCACTCGTCCTGGGCCTCCCAGGCCAGCGTATTATCGTCGCGTCCGTGGCGGAAATGCAGAAAGCAGCGGACCGACATCATGAAGTCGAGCGCCGGTTCGAATTGTTTTTGGATGGAAGCGGAAAGCAGGGATGACTGTTCCGGCCAGTCGTGGATGCGGTCCATGGCCGAAATCAACGCCAGCCAGCATCCCACGTTGTGGTCGCGCAATCCGCCGGGGGTTTCCTTTATGTTTGGTTCCAGATGGAAAATAGTGTTTCCGTATTTCGCGTGGCGGTCCCGGGTGACTTCCGTAAGTGACTGCACAAGCGGTTGCGCCTCGCGCATAACCAGCTTGGGAAGCAGTTTGTCGTGGAGTCGAGAAAAAAGTTCTTTGTCTCCCGCCAGGTAGCGGCAGTCAAGTAATGAGATCGTGAACTCCACGTTGTTGGAATCGAAGTGGTCGCACTCGGCCAGGGTGCGGTTGGCCGGACTCAACTTGAGCCTGAGATCCCAGAGTTCCTGTGAGAAGCGCCGGACGCGGTCCTTGTATGTTTTTTCACCGTTGCTATCGGCGTGCAGAAAAAGTAAATCAATATCAGAGTGGGGAAACAGGGATCCGCGGCCATATCCGCCTAAAGCAACCAGAGCAAAATCTTTAGGTCCGCCGTCTTCAGTTTCGATGAATTCTTTCCACAAGCGCAGTACGATGCTGTTGACTAGCGCCGTGCGCTCGCGCACCGCAGCCCTGCCATCGCCCGTGGCATAGAAAGCTTCACGGATGCGTGCCGATTCCGCACTGTAGACATCCCGCAACTCCGTAGGTAGTGAGGATGCTGTGGTCATGTTGTCATCCGACTTTGGATCTGCCCCGCGCAGCATTGGGAGGCAAATAGCTCTGCAAACTATGTTCTCGAACCCGGAAGAGCGATGAACCTCGTCAACTCACTCTACGCGTCAGCAGCGCCAGCGTGGAAATCGAAACTATTTATGCTGAGCATCAGAAATGGTTATTCTTACACGCCTATGCTCAAGGAGCCTGCATTGAAAGGATTACACGGGTAGGAAGCGACGACAAGAAAGCACAGTTGAAACGTCATACCGAAAGTAATTCGGCGAAAGCGAAATCGAGAACCAGTTACAGGGCGCTGTCGCCGCGCTCATCATTGCGAATGCGGATGGCTTCATCCACACGCGAGCAAAAAATCTTTCCATCTCCAATTTGGCCGGTGCGGGCAGCGTTGGAAATCGCCGCGATCGCTTTTTCCACCATGGAATCCGCCAGCACCATTTCGAGTTTGATTTTCGGGATCAAGTCAACCGTATATTCACGCCCACGGTAAAACTCGGTGTGCCCTTTCTGCCGGCCATGACCGCGCACTTCGAGCACGGTCATTCCCTCCACTCCGGCGTCGTGGAGGGCGTTCTTCACCTCGTCAAGTTTCGATGTCTGGATAACGGCTTCAATTTTCGTCATAGCTCGTCTCAATCCTTATGTCTGTTGGTGACTCGTTAGGCTCAGCCGCTAAGCAGGGACTTCCCAATAATACCCTTCTTCGCCATGTTGAGAGACGTCAAGGCCTTGAACTTCATGCTCGTGCGACACGCGTAAGCCGATCGTCACGTCCACGATCTTAAGGACAACCAGGGTGCCGACAATCGCCAGACCCCAGGCGATCAAGACGCCTACTAACTGATTCAAGAGTTGGTGAGCGTTCCCCTCAAGCCAGCCAGAGGGCAATGGATTACCTTGCGCATCCTTAAAGATGGGATTTACGACGCTGGAGGCGAAAACTCCAGTAAGAAGAGCACCAAGAGTTCCGCCCATGCCGTGAACGCCAAAGGCATCAAGACTATCGTCGTAGCCGAGCTTCGCCTTCATTACGGAAACCATGAAGAAACAGAAGAGTCCCGCGATCAGTCCAATTGCCATTGCCGACATGGGGCCAACAAAACCAGCCGCCGGCGTGATGGCAACGAGTCCAGCGACGGCGCCGGAAATCGCGCCCAGGGCGCTGGGCTTTCCGTTGCGAAACCACTCTGCGCCTGCCCATCCAATAGCCGCGGCGGCTGCGCCAAAATGCGTTGCTACAAAGGCGCTTGTGGCCAGGCTTCCCGCAGCTAATGCGCTTCCAGCGTTAAAGCCGAACCAGCCCACCCACAACAAACAGGCTCCAATGAAACTCAGCACGACGCTGTGTGGAGGCATCGGTTGCTTGGGATAGCCAATGCGCTTGCCCATATACAAAGCGCACACCAGAGCGGAGACACCCGATGTAACGTGGACGACCGTCCCTCCGGCAAAATCCAGTGTCGGGAACCTTCCTCCCAGCGAGGCATTCAGCAATCCACCTTTGCCCCAAACCATGTGTGCCATGGGGCTGTAAACAACAATGGACCACAGGACCATGAACAGCGCCATGGCGCTGAACTTCATCCGCTCGGCGAACGCTCCGCTGATCAGGGCCGGCGTGATGATGGCGAACATGAGCTGATAAATCATGAATGTCTGGGATGGAATTGTCGCAGCATAGGCAGGATCAGGCGCGGCCCCAACCCCATGGAGGAAGACATTCTGAAAGCCCCCTATAAAACTTGTGCCCGGGCCGAACGCCAGGCTGAAGCTCACCAAACCCCACAAAATAGTGATCAGGGCCATCATGGCAAAGCTCTGCATCATGACGGAGAGCACATTCTTTTTTCGAACAAGGCCACCATAGAAAAGCGCCAGGCCGGGACCGGTCATCATCAGCACCAAAGCTGCGCTGGTCAGCATCCAAGCATTGTCGGCTGAACTCTGTGCGGCGGCCGTCTGCTGCTCCACGGCGTCCAGGCGTTGCTCGAGGGTGGGGGTTTTGGAAGGGGTCGGAACGATGATAGCGAACAGGCCCTGCATGCTAAACATCAGTACGACGAGGACTAATGACCAGCGAATCCAAGGTTTTCCCATGAAGGTTAGATCAGCTCCTGACTGAAAAGGAATGGCGCATCACACTCTATACGGAGGGTTTCTAAGCCGGGAAATTGAAACTATTTATCAAAACCATCAACAATATTTATTCGCATAAGTTTCGCATTTAGCATTCAATCAAGAAGAGTGCTAATCTTGACATGCCCTCTTTTACTCCCTAGAATTTAATCGCGGGCGGCATTTATTCGAAAGATCCACAAATGCTGTAACCAATTGTTTTACAGTGATTTACGGGCGACATCGCTATGCAGTCTGGCTCACCTATCGGAGAACGCGAACGCGAAATTCTCACCGCTATCGTAGAGACCTTTATAGTCACCGGCGAGCCGGTGGGGTCTCGAACTTTGGCGCGTTCAAATCGCGAAGGACTTAGCTCCGCGAGCATTCGGAATGTGATGGCGGACTTGTCTGAATCCGGGTTTCTGGAGCAGCCGCACACATCCGCAGGACGAGTTCCAACTACGGAAGCTTATCGTTATTATGTCGAGCAGCTTTCCAGTGAGGCGCGACTCTCGCCGAACGATGAGAGCATGATTCAGGGATCGCTCAACGGGGTTGCAGACGTGCAAGACTTCATGGAGCGAACCTCGCACGTACTCTCCTTGATTTCAAAAAACGTGGGCGTCGCGGTTGCTGTTGGCGGACCGAAAAATGCTCTGGAGCACGTCTATTTTTCACGCTTAGGCGATCAGAAAGTCCTGGCCGTCGTCGTGACGAAAGCGGGAGTAGTCCGGGATCGAGTTCTCAGGCTGGACATTCCGCAGAATGAATTAGATAGTGCTGCCCGTTACATCAATGAAAATTTTCGCGGCTGGACCATGGAAGCCATGCAGACGGAAATTGCCCGCCGTTTGGAGCGTGAGCGCAGTGAGTATGACCGGCTCATGGCCTCGCTCGAACAACTTTACCGGCAGGGTGCTTTGGAAACGGATGACGCAACACTGATGATTTTCGTGGAAGGCGCCGCCAACCTTGTCGCGGGTGAAACGGATCGCCGGCGGTTGCAGGAGTTGCTGAAGACATTGGAAGAGAAGCAAAAGATCGTTGACCTGTTGAGCGCTTATCTGCATACCAAACAGGAAGCTGTACGCGTGGTCATTGGTTTGGATGACGCGCAGCCTTCCATGCGAAATTTGGTACTGATCGGCGCCCCGGCGCGATCAGGCGGCGACGTGATGGGGTCGCTTGCGGTAATTGGTCCGACCCGAATGGACTATCAACACACAATTACGGCCGTGTCATATATAGCCCGGCTGTTCGACAAAGTCTTGAATGATTCGAGTGAGTAGTGATGACGAAAAACGGAAAATCGGATATCGAAATGCAAGACCTCGATGCGCAGCATGAACTTCCCGCCGCGGATACCAGCGACGATATGGTGGAAGCATCGGCGAGCGAAGTTTCCAGTGACGCAGAACTGACCAAGCTGAAGTCGGAGCGCGATTCGTTGTTGCGGATGCTCGCTGACATGGAGAACGCACGCAAGCGCGCCACCCGTGAACAGCAGGAGTTCCGGGAATACGCCTTGGGCGATGCGCTGAAGACCCTGTTGCCCATTCTCGATAGCTTCGAACGGGCGCTGCAAACCAGCGCCGGGGAAAAATCAGAGTTCCACGATGGGGTTGAACTCATCTATAAACAGTTGCAGGACGCGTTGGGCAAGCTTGGTTTGCGGCCGATCGTGGCCAAAAACGAGGCATTCAATCCTCACTTGCATCAGGCCATTGAAATGGTGGATACCGACGAGGTGGAAGACAACCACGTGGTGGACGAATTGCAGCATGGATATAAACTAAAAGACCGGCTATTGCGTCCCTCCATGGTGAGGGTGGCGCGTAATTCCGGAAAGTAATCGCGCCAGCGTTGCGAGCGCAATTTCTGAAAGGAAGTAGAAGTTATCCCTACGAGCAACAGTAAACGAGATTTTTACGAAGTCCTGGGCGTCGCGCGTGGTGCGACCGACCAGGAGATCAAGAGCGCCTACCGCAAGCTGGCATTGCAGTACCATCCTGATCGCAATCCCAACAATCCCGACGCGGAAGAGAAATTCAAAGAGGCCAGCGAAGCGTATGCAGTGCTGGCTGACAGTGAAAAGCGCAGCTTGTATGACCGCTACGGCCATGCCGGAGTAGGCGGGGTGGGTGGTGGCGGAGGAGGATTTGACGCCAGCGTTTTTCAGGACTTCGGAGACATCTTCGGCGATCTGTTCGGCTTCGGCGACATTCTTGGGGGAAGCGGCCGCCGTCGCAGTCGTGCGCAACGGGGCGCGGATTTGCGCGAGGACATCACGCTGGAGTTTGAAGAAGCCGTCTTCGGCACCGAAACCAAGGTCACAGTCCGCCGCAACGAAACTTGTGAAACGTGCCGGGGAAGCGGCGCAGCTGCGGGTAAAGCGCCGGTTCCGTGCCGCTCTTGCGGAGGGCACGGACAAGTCCGCTATCAGCAAGGTTTTTTCAGCATCGCGCGTACCTGTCCTACGTGCCAGGGTTCAGGCTCTGTCATTACCGATCCCTGCCCAAAGTGCAAAGGGGAAGGGCGCGCCCTGAAACAGAAAACGATCGATGCCAAAGTGCCGGCCGGTGTGGAAGATGGCACGCGGATTCGTTTCACCGGCATGGGAGAGAGTGGCGCCTTCGGCGGGCCGGCAGGAGATTTATATGTAGTGCTGCATGTGAAGGAGCATTCTTTTTTCGAACGCGAAGGGAACAACCTGCACTGCGTCGTTCCAATCTCATTCACGCAGGCTGCGCTGGGCACGGAAATTCGTTTACCTACCCTCGAGGGAGAACACACTTTGAAGGTGCCGGAAGGAACGCAGTCTGGCACCACCTTGCGGATCAAGGGCAAGGGCGTGCCGGTGCTGAATGGCCACGGCAAAGGCGACATCCACGTCCAACTGCAGGTGCAGACGCCCGGCAAGCTTACAAAGCGCCAGCGCGAATTGCTGCAGGAGATGGAAAGCCTGACCAAGGTTGAAAACAAGCCGCAGCCGCGCACCCTGCTGGGCAAAGTCAAAGACATGTTCAACTAGCGGCGCGTCTTTTTGGATGAACCCCTCGTCATGACCCGCCGCCGCTGGATCGCAGACCAAGTCAATAACAATCGGGCCATTCTTACAGGGGCCCATGCCGGGCACCTTACCCGCGTTCTGCGGGCCCATGTTGGGCAAGAGTTCGATGTGGTGGCGGAAGGCATTCTGCGGCGCGGAAAAATCATTGACATTCAGGAAGCTCGCGTGGAGTTTGCGCTTGGCGACGAAATTCCCGCAGCAAATTTGCCGTCCTTCACGATTGTGCTCTCCATCTTTAAGTTTGATCGCATGGAATGGGCAATTGAGAAGTGCACGGAGCTGGGCGTCTCTCGAATTATCCCCGCGGTCGCGCAAAGAACGGAATCCCATCTGGCTGCAGCCGCTGTAAAACGGACGGAGCGCTGGCGACGGATTAGCCAGCAGGCTGCCGAGCAGTCCCGCAGAATCTCTCAGCCGGAGATTGAAGCACCTATCAAGATCAAAGACGTTGTCGCCCGGCAGGCCACGCTTCGCATCTTGCTCGATGAGACGGAATCTGCCGTGACTCTGAAATCGGTTCTAGAATCCTATCCGGCCGGAGAAGAGGTCACGTTGGCCTTCGGGCCTGAGGGTGGATGGACCCAGGCTGAACTGGATTTATTTCACGAAGCCGGATGGGTCTCCGCGTCTTTAGGAAGCACAATCCTGCGCGCCGAGACAGCCGCGATTGCAGCAACGGCCATTGTTCTGTCTGAAATTGTCGAAGCGTAACTTTCCGCTTCCATCTCTGGTATCCTCTGCACAATGCCAGCAGTGAAGGCACCTACCTCGAAGCAAATATTTGAGCCCGATTCCCGGCAGGCCCAGGCAATTGAGCACGTTGCAGGGCCTATGCTGGTGGTCGCAGGAGCGGGCACCGGCAAAACCACTGTCCTGACAAAGCGGATCGCGCGGCTGGTGCGGGAAGGCCATGCCCAACCCCAGGAAATTCTAGCCCTCACCTATACCGAGAATGCCGCTGCGGAGATGCGGCAGCGGGTCCAGGTAGAACTTCATGAAAATGGCGCGATTGGGCTGCAGGCTGAGACTTTTCATGCCTATTGCAATAACCTGTTGCACCGTTATGGCAGGGAATTCGGCGTTCTCGACGATCAAGACTTGTGGATTTTTCTACGCCGCCGACTTTCAGAATTGTACCTGCGTTATTTTGTGCGGGCGGCGAATGTGGCGCAGTTCCTCGATGACTTGCTCGGTTTTATACGCCGTTGCCACGATGAACTGGTGACACCTGACATGTATGCGCAGTACGTGACTCGCCTTGAGCGAGGAGAGCTTCCCATCCCGCGCGTGGGTAAGTCGAAAGACGCCGACGCGACTACGGATGAAGAAGTCCTCAACCGTTGCCGGGAACTTTCCCACGTTTTTTCCAAAGTGGAAGAAATGTTGCGGCTGGAGAACCTCGGAACGTTTGGGCATATGATCACCCGCGCTTACGACCTATTGGAAAACAACGCCGAGATAGTTGAGAAAGAACGGCAGAAAATCCGCTTTATTCTGGTGGATGAATTCCAGGATGCCAACTTCGCGCAGGTGAAAATCCTGCAAACGCTGGCGGGCGAGACGCGCAATGTTTTTGCCGTAGGCGATCCTGACCAGGCCATCTATCACTTCCGTGGAGCCTCAAGCGCGGCTTTCCAACTCTTTCAGCGAAGCTTTCCGGCCAGCAAGGTGGTAGTGTTGGACCGGAACCGGCGCTCGCTTGCTCCAATCCTGAAGTGCGCCTTCGCTTTGATTCAGAAAAATCCCCCCTTCTTCTCAGAAGATCCGTCGTTGCAGTATCAGCGCTCCCCACTTATTTCCGGGCGCGACGAAGAAGCGCAACGAATCGGCAAGCCTCTACTCAGTGCTCCGGTTGAAGCGGTGGTGCTTTCCGCCAGGGAGATTGAGAGTTCGGACTTGGCGGCATCCCTCATCGAGAAACATAAACAATGCAAATGGAAGGACATGGCCGTTTTGTATCGCAGCCATTTTCATCGCGATGGATTGGCAGCGGAGCTGGCGGAGCGGGAAATCCCGTTTTTTATT
>Ga0134125_10000476_pt1 | contig 54404 bp, 51 predicted proteins | sample KB31751_FD_96464 | JGI IMG/M metagenome (GOLD analysis project Ga0134125, IMG submission 96464) | Terrestrial soil microbial communities with excess Nitrogen fertilizer from Kellogg Biological Station, Michigan, USA - KB3-175-1 | ecosystem: Environmental > Terrestrial > Soil > Unclassified ... | reverse complement strand
TATTCTAAATGACGAGCGGAGGTTAAATGCCTACTGCAAGGGAACCAACAGGCGAAAGGCGTTGTTTCGGCCCCATCGGTAAACGTGAAAATCGCTGTCCACGGTCAAAATATCGGCCGTCTGAAACTCATTTGCCAAATGGATTAACGCCGCATCCGCGAGATCAATTTGCCGGTCAGGATACTTCCCAAACACCCGCTGTACGGAGGAAGCCATGTCAGCAAGACCAATTGGAAGAAGAAATTCACGGGAAGCAATGCTCTGAAGAATTGCTTCCGCGGCGCCTTCTACATTCCGCAACAAATAGCAGCTTTCGGCTATGGCCGCCTCGCAGGTGATGAGGGGTGCTCGAAGCCCCGCCAGCGCGTCAGCGCAACGCTGATGGAAATGGTCCGTCGCATCAAGAAGTGCGACGATCGCACCCGTATCCAGCAGGACCGGTTTCACCGCCCGAAGTCCCGCAAATGGGCTTTGTTGGAAGACAAATCGCCAATGTGAGACGCAAATCGCGCCTGACCCCGAATGGTCCTGCGGCCTCCGGCGATATGACATGCAGCCAGCACCTTGAGCCCTTCGCGCACAATCTGCGAGGGCGTCCAGCCAGTTTTCTTGAGCAACTGATCCATCAGTTTCTCGGATTCCTCGTCAAGCCTTGCCTGGATGTGTGAACTCATAAGAGGTTCATTGTAACACAAATGTAAATATGTAACACAACCTATTCTGGCACTTCCTCCTCAAGCGTGCTCAACATCTCGTCATCTACATCCCACTTTTTCAAAATCGTGAAAATTGTTTTTGGGCGAAAGCCCGCGCGAACAAGTTGACGGAAAATCCGCGCCGCCTGTTTCTGGTCTGCCGGTTTCTTGAGGCGCTTGCGCTTCAAATATTCTCGTGCCTGCTTTTCTTCGTTCACTTCCTCATAGACCGATCCAACGGCTTTCTCGATGACCTCGCCGTGAACGCCTTTTATCTTTAAATCTGTAATCACGCGCTGACGGCCAAATTTTTCGTTGTCGCGGCGATAAGAAGAAAAAGCCGCCGCATACTTTGCATCGTTCAAATAGCCCTGGTCTTTCAGCTTGCGGACGATCAGTTCCACCAGCGTCTGCCCGATCTCGGTATCCGATTCAACCCTCTGCCGAAGCAGCCGTTTGAGCTCGGCGACAGTCCGCATTCGCCGTCCCAGAGCGCCGACGGCGTATTCGTAGAGTTCTTCTTCGGTATAGAGCTTTCTGGGATGGGAAAAGGCCATGTGGTTCGTTCACATTTATTTACAGAGAGTTAACACGATTTTACCGATTCGGTGATTACAACGTGAACTTATTAGCGTCTATTCACGTAGATAGATACAGGAAGTGAGCCATGCTGAACATAGTGATTCAAAACACGGGAGATGTAGCGGTTTTGCGGTGCTCGGGCCGGATGGTTCGGGGTGAGGCAATGCAAACCCTACGCGGCGCGGTAGTCTCGCGGGCGAGCGCGCGGATTATTGTTCTTGATCTTGCACAGGTCAAATTTCTGGATGCGGGCGGCCTGGCCGTGCTGCTGTCGTTAAATGAATGGGCGGGGCGGCAGGGGATTCAACTCAAGCTCACCAGCCCTTCGAAGTTCGTACAACAAATGCTTGCCATCACACGGCTGGATCGGGTGTTTGATATGTCCTCATGGGACCAGGTGCTGCAATTGTTGCGTTGCCCTCCCTCACGCGAGTGCGCAGAAATTGGCCACACGGCCATGATGGCCTATTGATGGCGTCGTACGAGTGGCGACGGCTGATCGGTTGCGGACCGGCAGGCGCCGCTGATTCTGACAAATAAGGGGCACGCGGTTTGCGTGCCCCTTATTGCTTTCTCTCTGAGAAGACGAGTTGGAATGCTTACCTGCCGCCGAAGCCCGCGGCCTGCATGGAATTGCGTGATGCCTCGGAGCTGGACGAAATACCCTGCATGCGCAGTTTGAAGTCGTCGGCGTTGGAAGCGTTTTCCAGAGCAGTTTCGTAGTTCACCAGTCCCGCCTGGAACAAATCCCACAGCGACTGATCGAAGGTCTGCATCCCGTACTGCGATGTGCCTGAGGCAATCGCATCGCGGATGGAGCGCGTCTTTTCCGGGACAAGCAAGCACTCTCGAATGTAGGCGGTATTGATCATCACTTCGACCGCTGGTACGCGGCCTTCCGTGTCGCTGCGCTTTACCAGGCGCTGGCTGATCACGGCACGCAGGACTGCGGCGAGCTGCAACCGAATCTGTTTTTGCTCCGGCGGAGGAAAGACGGAAATGATACGGTTCACGGTTTCGACGGCGTCCAGAGTATGCAAAGTGGAAAAGACCATGTGGCCGGTTTCGGCGGCATGGAGGGCCGTTCCAATGGTTTCCATGTCGCGCATTTCGCCGACCAGAATCACGTCCGGGTCCTGACGAAGAGAAGCGCGTAGCGCCGAACTGAAATTCGGCGTGTCCACTTCGACTTCACGCTGATTTACATAGCCCTTTTTATCGCGGTGCAAAAATTCGATTGGGTCTTCAATGGTAATAATGTGTTCGGCGCGGGTGGAGTTCACGCGGTCAATCATCGCGGCCAGCGTGGTGGACTTACCGGAGCCAGTGACGCCGGTCACCAGAATCAACCCGCGAGGCATATCGCAGATCTGTTCGACGATCTTAGGAAGATACAGTTCATCGAGCGCGCGGATTTTCGTGGGAATGACGCGGAGCACCAGTCCGACGTTGCCGCGCTGCTGGAACACGTTCACACGGAAGCGGCCCAGTCCGGCAACGCCGTAGGCCATGTCAATTTCCGTGGTCTCTTTAAACTTCTGCTTCTGCCGGGCCGACATCATGCTGAAGGCCATGGTCAACATGTCTTCCGCGCTGATGCGTGGCTGGTCGGTCAAAGGGACCAGGTCGCCGTCAATGCGCAAATGCGGATAGTTGCCGACTTTCAGGTGCAAGTCCGAAGACCGGCGCTCCATGGCAATGCGAAGCAAATCATCAATGTTCATTCTGCGGTTCCTAAGAACCTCAATAGGATGACGCGAAAGTCATCAAAGTCCTAGATGACTGAAGTAATTGGCCTATAGGGAACAAATAGGGCCGGGGGTTGGGGGAGACCAACTCAATCCCCATCTAGAAATACTTGACTAGATCATCTGACTAAACTAGAGTTAACTGTTATGGAAATCAATATTTATGAGGCGAAAACCCACCTGTCGCGCCTTATTCAGCAGGTGGCGGAGGGCGAGGAGATCACCATCGCACGGGCGGGCATTCCGGTCGCCCGTCTGGTTGCGGTCGAAAAGAAGACCGTCGTGCGGCCGCTTGGTTTTGCACGCGACGAAGTTTTTGTCGCAGACGATTTTGATGCCCCTTTGCCGGATGAAATACTGGCCTCCTTTTACGGCGGGAAGGTTCCGAAACTCGCGAAGTTAAAGCGAGGGCCACGCAAATGAAGTATCTGCTCGATACAGTCGTTTGGATGTGGAGTATCGGTACAGTGGAAAAAATCAGCAAGGAGGGCCGGGCGATTCTGGAGGATGGCCGCGAAGAAATTTATCTTTCGGCGATAACATCCTGGGAGCTGAGTATCAAAATGCGCCTGGGAAAGTTGCAACTTCCCGCATCTCCTGCGAGATGCGTGCCCGGATTCATGGCCAAGCAGGGCCTGCGTTCACTTCCCATAACGCACATCCATGCTGCGAAAGTTTATGATCTTCCCCTTCATCATGCCGATCCTTTTGACCGGTTGCTGATTGCGCAAGCGGTAACAGAACGAACGGCGGTTCTGACTGCCGATCGTGTTTTCGAGAAGTATCCCGTAGAGATAGTTTGGTGCGGAAGGTAGGGACGCGTGGCGCGTCCCTTGTTTGGATCGCAGGCAGAAGTCAGCCGGGGCCTTCCGCTGACAGCGGCCACGCCCCGGAACTCTATTAGCCGTTAATAGGCGTCGTGGCGGCGACGGGTTTCGCGCAGAACCATGGCGTAGTTGCGACCGTGGAAGCTGAATCCTTGCTCAATGCGGCCGGTTACCGCTACTCGCGCGTCCCGGCCGGGAATGCCAAAGCGGTCGGTGAATACCCACATTTTTCCGGTATCGTCTTCGATCTCAAATACGCCGTTTCCCATGGCGCCGAACGAGTTGGAAACGCGCCCAGCCAGGGTAATTTCCCTGCCCGCAAATCTTCCCGGATCGTGATTGACCCTGGCAATGCTTTCACGCGCAGGACATGCCGAGAGCATGACCGCCGCTGCCGCGATCGTTACAATGCAAATCAACTTCCACTGTGCCTTTTGCAAGGATCCTCCAATAATTCCCGTCGCTTGAACATCTAGAAATGGTTGGATGCGCGCGGCCAGACCATCGGTGGGCCTGTTTATTTCTGCCGCAAAGCGAATTCCAGGCCAAAAATGACGCTCCGTCCGGGCATCACGACACCTGGAATTTCCTGGTAATCGGTGTTGGTGATGTTGGCAAGCGCCAGATGTGCGGCCACATGATTGAACTGGCGCGCCAGGGAGACATCCCACAGCGCGTATGGATCACGCTGATAGCGATAGATGGTTCCTACTCGAGTGCGAGCCTGAATGCGGGCTGGCAATCGTCCTTGCCACGTGACGAACGCGTCATCCACCGGATAGTTAAATACGTATTCCGACTCCAATCCATTCAGGGCTTTTTGCGCTCCGTACAGTCCTGTGTATCCAACTACCAGCCGTTGTTCGCGAGGCAGGCGAAGCTGTACCGAGGTTTCCGCTCCCGTGAAATTCACGCTTTGAATATTTTCAGCGTGCCAAAGGTCGGTGGGAGAGCTTTTGACGTAATCGATGTCATTGGTCTCACGGCGTTGAAAAACGGTCGCATCAATGCTTAACCGGCCACCCTGGTCCCAGACCACGCCGCCTTCGTAGCTCCAAGCGGTTTCGGGTTGCAGGTTGGGATTGCCGGTGGTTGCCGGATCACTGTAATAGAGGTCCGTGTAGGTCGGCAGGCGAAAAGCCCGGCCCGCGCTGCCCTTCAACTTCCATCCCGCTTTGAGCCACATGCCTGCGGAAAATGTTGGGCTGAATTGGTTCGAGGTTGAACTGAAAATTTCCTCACGCGTTCCAACTGAAAAGGAAAATCGCTTCCAGGCGCGGATGTCGAGGTCTACATATCCCGCGCCCCAACTGCGCTCGTGCTGGCCCAGATTGTTGCTATTGATGGATTCGTGAAAACCCTCGCCTCCATAGAAAAGCGCAATGTTTGAGGCAAACTGCTCATGGCGTCGCAAGGCCGTTTCCCAGCTCTGGTCAATGTGGTTGTTTTCGTAGACCGCAGGATTATCGCGAAGAAGAACGAATTGGTCACTGTGACGGCGATAGGAAAAATCAGCTTCAGTCTTCTTGCCCAGGTCTTGCTTGAAACCGGCAAACCATGTCTTGGTGCGCTCCCAAGAGTTGAAGTCTCCATAGAACTGGTCGGCGCCGAAAGGTTTGTCGCCATAACCGAGTAGCAGAAGCGAATGGCCAAGGCCCGTCTGCAATCCAGTGCTGGAAAATGTCGTGAGGCTGCGATAGTCGCGGTCGGGGATGAAGCCGCTGGAAAAATCGCGTGCCACATCCAGTTCTTCATCCAGCCGGCCATACATAAGCGAGGCCGAGCCGTACTGCTGATTCACGCCGAAATTGCCAACGGCGCTGCCGAAGCGCAGATCGGAATACGTCGGCGGCGCGGTAATCACATTGATGGATCCGCCCACGGCATCCGATCCGTAGAGCGTTGAACCCGCTCCTCGCAGGATTTCAATGCGGTCAATGCCGGAAGTCGGGATGGGCAGGTCCATATTGTGGTGTCCACTCTGGGCATCATTCATGCGCAGGCCATCCAGCATGACGAGCGTTTGCCCGAAGGTTGATCCTCGAATAGTGAGGTCCGCCTGCACGTCGCCGGGCGCGCGTTGCTGCAAATCTACTGAGGGATCCATTTCGAGATAATTGACCCAATTGGTGTAGAGGAGCGGCGCTTCCTTTGTGTCAATCACGGTGACCGCGCGATCCACGTCTTCTACCGGTGTGGGAGTAAATGTCCCGGTAACTGTCACCGTCTCCTTGCGTTGAATAGGGAAGGCTTTTGTGGTTTGGGCAGCTTCGCAACCGGCTGGTTGTTCGAGCGGAGGCGGAGGACAATTGTTCTGTGGGTTGTTGGACGCCTGGCAAAGCGCGAGAGGAGCGGAAAAGAACACACCAATAGCTAGCAGTTGCAGAACGAACTTCAATCTACCTCCAACGCTGCAAGCAATAAGGAGCGGAGTTATTAAGAAAAGTTAATTCAGTTTATAAGATTTCGTTTGGCGAATCGCGGAAGGCAAGAAAAATTTTCTCTTTCGTGCCCTTCCACAGGTGCGCGGTCTATTATGGATATATTCCTTCGCGAAGCTTTTGGGGCGGTGGTAGGCAACTCAGGCGTGGAGACTTTTTCCGTTACGCTTCGTCGTTGGCCTTCATTATTTTTTTAAGGAGTTACTCTATGCCAAGAGCAAAGTCCCCCCGCAACGGAGACGCAAATACCAGAAAGATCACGCCCATTACGCAGGGCATAACCCAGGAAGGCAAGAAGGCCTCTGCGCCAGTGAATTTGCAGGATGAGATTCGCCGCCGCGCGTATGAGCTGTACGAAGCGCGAGGCTCGATGCCGGGCTACGAGCACGAGGACTGGCTGCGCGCGGAACGTGAAATCCTGGCGCGGCACAATCAGCAGTCGGCCTGAAGCACTCTAATCGCTATTGATCTAATCGACCGATATGCCGGCCGGTAATCGCTTACCGGCCGCAAAATCTGGTATGCCTTTTGTACTAGTTCGGCCTGAATTTGCCAGTTTTTTACAGGATTAAAACCTTCCACGGTTGCCTCAGCCGTTCGTTTCTGAAAAAATACTCTCGGTATCCTCCATGGCACAACTTGGCAGTTTTGCGCTCATGCTCGCCTTGGCATTGAGTGCGTATTCCTTCGTTTTCGGATTGATCGCCCTTATCCAGAAGAACCGCGGTTCAGAGCGTTTAGCGGAAACGGCGCGGCGCGCGGGAATTGCGACCTTTGCCGCGGTTTTGCTGGCGGCCCTGATTTTGGCGGTTGCCGCCTTCCAGAACGATTTTTCCATCGCCTACATTTATCACCACACGAACCGGGATCTGGAATGGCCCTACAAACTGGCGGCATTGTGGTCGGGGCAGGAGGGATCGCTGCTGTTCTGGTCTTTGCTGCTGGCTGCTTACGGCTTAGTGCTGCGGTTGCGCCATAAGACCGATCAGCGATTGTTCGCGCATGCTTCGGTGGTGATCGCGGGCATCCAAATTTTCTTTCTGTTGCTTTTGAATTTCGCCGCACGTCCCTTCGGGTTAATGCAGGGCGCTATGCCCGCTGATGGCGCTGGACTGAATCCTTTGCTGCAATATCCCGAGATGGTCATCCATCCGCCGATGTTGTATCTCGGCTATGTGGGATTCAGCGTGCCCTTCGCGTTCGCACTTTCCGCGCTGGTCATGCGCTATCCCGGCGAAAAATGGATCCACATCACGCGCCGTTGGACGATGGTGACGTGGGGATTTTTGACCTGCGGAGTTTTTCTTGGTATGCACTGGGCCTACGCGGTGCTCGGCTGGGGCGGCTACTGGGGATGGGACCCGGTCGAAAGTGCCTCGCTCATGCCCTGGCTCACTGGCACTGCCTTTTTGCATTCGGTGATGATGCAGGAAAAGCGCGGCATGTTGAAGACATGGAACGTGTGGCTGATTTTCATCACTTTCATGCTCACGATTTTTGGGACTGATCTAACGCGCAGCGGCATGATCAACTCCGTCCACGCCTTTGCGCAGTCTTCGATCGGAGGATGGTTTCATTCCTTCCTGCTGATTATTTTTGTGGTGTGCTTGGCTGCTTACCTGAAAAACAGTTCATTTTTGCGCAGCGAACACAAGCTGGAGTCGCTGGTTTCGCGCGAGGCCAGTTTTCTTTTTAATAATCTGCTGCTTTTGGTGGCTTGCTTCACGGTGTTGTGGGGAACGTTGTTTCCGATTCTTTCGGAATGGGTGCAGGGGCACAAAATCACAGTGGGCGCGCCATTTTTTAACCGCGTCAACGTTCCTGTAGCGCTGCTGCTTCTATTACTCACGGCGGTTGGCCCGTTGCTGGCCTGGCGCAGGACCTCTACGGAAAGCATTAAGCGCAATTTCAAGTGGCCGGCCCTGTGTGCTGTGTTGGCGGGTGTGTTTCTGGTGGCCACGCCGCCTTCATGGGGAGGTCCCTTCGGCATGCGCCCGTGGAATGACATTTCCTACTTCTACTCGCTGATGGCCGTGATGCTGGCGGTGCTGGTAGCGGCAACGGTGATCTCGGAATTTGTCCGCGGAGGCCGTGTGATCAGCCGACACACGAGGCAGAACCTGCTTGCTTCCATGGTGCATTTGGGACATCGCAACACGCGGCGCTACGGCGGATATATCGTTCACTTCGGCGTGATCGTGGTCATCATTGGATTCGCGGGGTCTGCGTTTAACCAGGATAAAGAGCAGGAGATGACCTTCGGCGACCAGATGACAATTGGCTCTTACATGCTGAAGTGCGAATCGTTCACGCAGGATGACAATCCCAACTACGCCAGCGAGTGGGCGGTGATTGACGTTTTCAAACACGGCGCGCAGATCGCGACGGTTTATCCGGAGCGGCGCTTCTACAAAGCCAGCCAACAGACTTCCACCATTGTGGCGAACCGCTCCACACTGAAGGAAGATCTCTATCTCGTGTATGAGGGACAAAACCAGACCACCGGGCATCCCGTCATCAAAGCTCATCTCAACCCGCTTGTGATGTGGATTTGGATTGGAGCGTGGATCATGCTGGCAGGGACGATTCTCGCGCTGGTGCCAAACGCCGTTCCCGTGCGAGCCGCTGCGCCGGTACCGGTAAGGGACGCGGTCACGGTTGGGGCAGGCGACTGATGTCTCAAAAAACTCCTCTAAGAATTTACCTGCAATGCGGGCTGCTGCTCGCGGCCATATTTGTGTTCCTGGGCGCGGGCGATCAGAATGCCCGGTTCGAGGACCTGGGCCACCAGATGATGTGCGCCTGCGGCTGCAATCAGATTTTGCTTGAATGTAATCACGTTGGCTGCCCGTTGTCGGACGGGATGCGCAACGATCTTGCGTCGTATATTCAGCGCGGCGACAGTGACAGCTTGATCATTCAGGCGTTTGTGCAGAAGTTCGGGCCGACAGTGCTGATTGCGCCGACCACCACGGGTTTTAATCGGCTGGCCTGGATCATGCCGTATCTAATTTTGATTCTAGGATTGGGTTCTGTTTATCTGATTGTTCGTTCGTGGAGAAAGCGGCCTGAGCCTGCGCTGGCCGATGGAATTCCGCACGCACACGGCGCGGAGCTGGACCAATACAGCAATCAGGTGCGCAAGGAGACGGAGTTATGACGCCGGCCACTCTCATCTGTATTCTTTTCACTGCTGGAATTTTGTTTTATGTTTTCTATCTTCCTGGAACGTTACAACTTGGGCCGCGCAAGACACGCCTCGCGTATCTTGCGGAGCGGAAAGAGGCCGTGTATGAAAACCTGCGCGATCTTAATTTCGAATACAAGGCAGGCAAGTTTCCCGCCGCCGATTATCAGGCGATGAAAACTTCTCTGGAAGAAGAAGCGGCGTCGCTGCTGGCGGAAATCGCCAAGCTGGAGCAGGCTGCGATGCTGGCATCTGCGCAAACAAATCCGCGCGCGAAAAAGGGAGCCTCGATTTGAAGTTTCTATTGAAAGTCATTTCATGTGCCGCGCTCGCGTCGAGCACATTTGCGGCGGCATCCACGTTAACGGGCACTGTGAAGAATGGGACCACTGGAAAACCCTCGGTTGGCGACGACGTCGTTCTCATTAAGTTTGGGCAGGGCATGGAAGAAGCCGCGCGCACCAAGACGGATGCCAACGGCAAATTCACGCTGACTGTACCCGATGATGGTGGACCGCACTTGGTGCGCGATATTCACCAAGGTGTGACTTACAACGAAATGGCCACCCCGGGAACGACGACGGTGGATTTGCAGGTTTACGACGTGGCGAAGAAAGTTCCGGGTGTCACCGTGAACGCGGATGTGATCCGCTTGCAGGCGGAAGGAAATCAGCTGGAGGGCGTGCGCTTTTTCGCTGTGGACAATCTCTCCACCCCGCCGCGCACGCAGATGAACGACGCCAATTTTGAGTTCTACCTGCCCGACGGAGCTGAGGTGGATGAAGGGCAGGCGATGACCCAGGGTGGCCAGCCCGTGAATTCCGCGCCTGTGCCGCAATCGGTGAAGAACCGTTACGCGTTTATGTTCCCTCTGCGGCCGGGCACGACGCAATTTCAGGTTGTGTTTCACATGGCGTACACCGGCTCGGCGAAAATTGATCCCAAGTCGCTTTATCCGGCGCAGCACCTTATGGTGATGCTTCCTGCGACAATGAAATTCACGGCAGCCCCGGGATCTTCTTTCCAGGCCATGAAGGACCCTCACCAGAACGATACCGATGTGCAGGTTGCCTCGAAAACTGAGCCGGGACAATCTTTGGCATTCACGGTTTCCGGCACCGGCACCATCAAGGAACCCACTGACCAGAATGCCGGAGGTGCAGGTCAGGATGCGCAGGGAAGCGGGGCTACGGTGGCGTCAGACAATCGTCCGGGAGGCGGACTGGGGCCTCCGATCGATGCTCCCGATCCGTTGCAGAAGGACTGGCCATATATTCTGGGCGGCTTTGCCGTGCTGCTGGCCGGCGGAGCGATTTACACGATGAAACGCCCGCAACCTGCCGGGGCTGCGGAATATACGGAAGAATTGCCGGACGGCGTTATCGCGTCTTCATCTCCATCACCAGCTATTCCTCCTACCGCGCAAAGCCGTGCTGAACGTTTACTTGAAGCACTGAAAGAAGAAATTTTTCAGCTTGAAGTGGACCGCAAACAGGGCAAGGTGACGCAAGCCGAGTACGATCAGGCGAAGTCCGCTCTGGACCAGACTTTAGACCGCGCACTGAAGCGGCAGACGGCGCAGGAATAGAGGGCTTGGCTCGGGTTTCTCAGCGGCTAAAGCCGGGAAAAATTTGCTTCGTTCGGCATGGCTGAAGCCATGCCCTGATACAAAACCTTGCCTCAAAGTCATCGCCTGATACAGATCAGACTTGGTGCAAAATCATCGTCTGACATAAATCGCTGCTCCTCGTTGCGCACTCTCGCCGTTCGGTCACTTGTTGGAGGGCTACGAGATCTGCCTCGTAGCTTGGCCGTATCTTCATTTTGATGAGAGACTATGTATGACATGCTTCTGGTAACTGCTTACGTTTGCATGTTTTAGAGGCGGAACTATCGTGGCAGACGTGCCGTATCTACAAAGCGTTCTTTAGATTGAAACTCGTAAGGTAAACGCGCATCTATCTGTATAGAGACTAAGAAAACTATGGGGAATACTTTCAAGACTGCGTTTTTGCTTACCGCGCTTACGCTGCTGCTCATGTTCATTGGCAGGGCCTTTGGCGGGCAGAATGGCATGTTGCTGGCGCTGGCCTTTGCCGCCGTCCTGAATTTTGTTTCGTATTTCTTTTCCGACAAAATCGCTTTGAAGATGTACCGCGCCCGTCCGGTGACACGCGAAGAACTGCCGCGCGCCTACCAGATTGTGGAGCGGCTCACCCAACGCATCGGCATTCCGATGCCCAAGATGTATGTGATTCCCATGGACTCGCCAAACGCCTTTGCCACGGGCAGGAATCCGGCGCATGCTTCGGTTGCCATGACGCAGGGCATTTTGAATTTGCTGAATGACGACGAGATGGAAGGCGTGCTGGCGCATGAACTGGGGCACGTGCGCAATCGCGATATTTTGATCAGCTCGATTGCCGCGACCATCGCCGGGGCCATTACATATTTGGCTGAGATGGGCCGCTGGGCAATGATTTTCGGCGGATACGAGCGCAATGATAACAACCGTGGCGGCGGTGGCGGAGGGATTGCCGCGCTGTTCATGCTGATCGTGGCTCCCATTGCCGCCATGCTGATCCAGCTTGCGGTCTCCCGTTCGCGCGAATATCAGGCTGATGCTACCGGCGCGCATCTTACGGGCAATCCTTACGCGCTGGCCAGTGCCCTGCAAAAGCTTGACGCCTACTCGCGTCGGGTTCCCATGGCGGCGTCGCCATCGACGGCGCACTTATTTATTATTCAGCCGCTGCTGGGGATGAACTTCGGCAGCCTGTTTTCCACGCATCCTCCGATCGCCAAGCGCATTGAGAGGCTGACGGGGCGGCCGGCGGAGTTTCAGCAGTAGGATCGGGTAAGGAAATTAGTAAGTTCAATTCTTAGCAATCGACGGGAATTTGGTCCTCGATGGCAGCACACTTGGTTTTATCCGACGTAAGGTCCCTCGCAAAAGCGCTCGGGATGACATGATTTTCAAGTTGTAATTTCGAGAAACAACCCCCGGATAATAAATGGTGCAATAACCTTCGTCGTCCACCGATCAAAGTACGGGAGAGCGTGCTTAGTTTGCAGGTACTTCGGTAACCGAAGACCTCCGCGCGCCGCATAGTAAGATTTGCCAAGATGTCACTGCAGAACGCAACCATCACGTCAACCGCCTCCCGCGCAGTTCTTCTGGAAGCAGCGCTCCGCAAGGTGATTCGCGGCAATGATGACGTTGTGCGCCTGGCGATCGTATCGGTGCTGGCGCGCGGTCATCTGCTGATTGAAGGCGTCCCTGGAGTTGGCAAGACCACGCTGGCCCATGCGCTGGCGAGGGCGATTGATTGCAGCTTTCAACGCGTGCAGTTCACCAGCGACATGCTTCCCAGCGACATTCTGGGTATTTCGATTTATTCCGCGATGGAGCAGCATTTTGAATTCAAGCGCGGGCCGGTGTTCACCAACATTCTGCTGGCTGATGAAATCAACCGCACCACGCCAAAAACACAATCCGCGCTGCTAGAGGCGATGAGCGAAGGAAAAGTCACCGTGGATTCGCACTCTTACGCGCTGCCGCAGCCATTTCTCGTGATTGCCACGCAAAATCCGGTGGAACATCACGGAACGTATCCTCTGCCGGAGTCGCAACTGGATCGTTTTCTGATGCGCTTGCGTATGGGATATCCCGATAGCGAGGCGGAGCGCGAAATTCTGCACTCGGAAGCGGGGACGACGCAGCTGGAAAGCCTGCAGCCGGTGGTCCACGGCGAAGATATTCTGGAAATGCAGCAGGCGGTGGCCCGCGTTCGCGTGGATGAGTCGCTGGTGGATTACGCGTTGGCAATTGTGCGCAAGACTCGCGAGTCAGAGCTTCTCTCTTTGGGAGTATCTCCGCGTGGATCGCAGATGCTTTACCGCGCCGCGCAAGCCATGGCGTTTGTGGATGGCCGCGACTTCTGCGTTCCTGAGGACTTCAAACCGCTGGTATTGCCCATCTTTGCGCACCGCGTGGCGACCCACGTTGCATATTCTTCCGCTGGGAATAAAACATCCGTGCAGGCGGAACAGATTTTGCAGGAAATCGTGGAAAGCGTCACGGTACCCGTCTAGTCCTCATCACCGAACAAATCATTCCATCATTCGAGTTGCGGCTCGTTTATCCTAGAAGCCTGTCACAGTTCTCAGACAGAGAATCCAATGCGCGTATATTTTTTTACTCTGCTTGCCGCAATCCTTTTTGTTGTTCCTGCTCACGGACAAACAAATTCTTCTCCTGCCGAGAAACCGGCAGCTAATCAGTCGTTGCTGGGACACAATCTGATTCTTAACGGTGATGCGGAGCAGGCCACCGACACCATGTGGGCTCCGTCCTGGCAGCCGGCCGGCACGCTTGAAGAAGCGGGTTATGGGCAGAAGCCCGGTGAGTGGAGAAAGGGAGTGCAGGGCGCTCCGCACGGAGGCTGCTGCTATTTCCGGATGGAGTGGCAGGACAAGCAAACTTCCAAAGCGGCGTTTCAAACGATTGATCTTTCCGCTTTGAGTGGCGACATTGATCAGGGCAAAGTGTGGGGATATCTCTCAGGATATCTCGGAGGCCTTCTCGACGGAGGCACTACAGTCCGCCTGGAGGTTTCATGGCAGGATGCCTCCGGCAAGGAATTGGATAAATTGTCTGTTAGCGCGGTCATGCCCATGGACCTGCGCCGGCCCTTCGCCGGGGCTGCGTCGGTTGTTCAACGGCAACAATCAGGACCTGTGCCGCGTGGGGCACGCAAAGCCGTAGTGCGTTTGTCGGGCGAGCCGGCGCAAGATTCGCAGTTCGGTTATCTGGCACTGGCGGATAATCTTTCTCTGACGCTATCGATAATTCAAAGCTCCGCAGCGACGGGAAAATAGTTGTGTCTATCTTTCGCTTCCTCATGTTTCTCGCGTTGTCGGTTTGGGTGGGCGGGATCGTTTTATTCATCGTGCTCGCTCCTACGGCATTTTCCGTGCTGCCCACGCACGCAATGGCCGCGTTGATTGTGGGACCGATGTTGAAGAAGCTGCACTGGATGGGGATCGGCGCGGGGATCGTGTTCCTGTTGAGCTCCCTGGCATTGGCGAAGTTCACAAAGGCCCGGATGCAGTTCCTTTCCGCGGAGCACATTCTGATCTATTTCATGCTGGCGTTCACCTGTATTTCGCAATTTGTGGTGATACCGCGCATGGCTGGGCTGAGACAATCGGTGGGCGATATCGATTTGCTCTCGCTCGCGGACCCGGTGCGGCTGCATTTTGAAGCGCTGCACGTTTGGTCAACGCGCCTTGAGGGCGCGGTGCTGCTGTCTGGTTTGGTTGTTTTGTATTTGGCCGCAAGAGTCGGCAAACCTCACTGAGTGGGCTTTGGCGGAGGTTGCGAAGTATTAAGTTCCTCATCGAGATATGCCAGATAGGCCGCGATGAGTCTGTAGGTGTCGTAGTAATCGTCCATTTTGACCGCGCTGAAATTGTCCTTCGCGGAATGTAAGATCGGGAACGTTTCCTGGGTGATGGTATGTATGGTGATTCTGGGGATTTTGTATTTGGCGAAAGACTCAGAATCGGTTGTGCCTACCCCGTCCACATTCACCGCGGCCAGCGGTAATTTCATCGCGTTCGCGACTCCTACAAGCGGTCCAAGCAATTGCTTGTCTGCGTGCGTGGCCCACACTTTCGTTGGTCCAAGGGCAAGCGTATCTAGATTCACCATGGCGACAATTCGAGAGCGATCTTTATCGTCCAGGTGCTTTACATAAAATGCTGAGCCAACCAGGCCGTCTTCTTCTCCCGTAAAGCCGACGAAAACGAACGTATGGTGCCGCGGAGGCTGAATGTTTTCGCTGAAAAATAAACTTGGCAGCAGTGATGCGCTGCTCCAGTTGTCCACGACTCCGTCGCCTGCCCGAACGCGATCCGTATGTCCACCCACGAGTATGATCTTGTCCGTCTCTCCAGGAAGAACGCAGATTACGTTGGGCGGATAATGCTTCACCAGTTCCTCGGAAATGTCTTTGCAGCCTGCCTCGCCGAACATCTGTTTCACAGTAAGTTCGCGCTCGGCATTGTTCCCGCCATAACGCTTTAGACGCGACTCAACCGTATCGCGGTCCACGACACCAAATCTTATCTGCGCGGCGGCTACTGAAAGAAGGAAGGGAACCAGAAGAAGCAGTCGAAGGAAGTGAGAACGCAGCATACGTGGCAAAGGATAGCAGAGCAAAACAGAATTCCGGGATGGCTGATATGATTTTTATGTCCTATGAAAACTGGCATCATTGGCCTGCCACAGGTGGGCAAATCGTCTCTATTCCGAATTCTGACCAAGGCGGACCTCTCGGGCCCCTCCTACTCCAACCCGCGCGAGGCGCATCTCGGCGTGGCGAAAGTCCCGGACGAGCGTCTCGATAAACTCGCGGACCTCTACCATCCCAAGAAACTGACCCACGCTTCCGTCGAATACGTGGATGTGGGCGCGATTGGGCAGGAGGCTTTGAAGGAAACTTCCTATCTGACTCACCTGCGCAACGTGGATGCGTTGATTCACGTTTTGCGCGCGTTTGAGGATGATTCCATTCCCCATGTTGGCCCGGTTGACCCCTTGCGCGACATTCGCAACGTGGAGTTCGATCTCATGGTCAGCGATCTTGGCCAGATTGAAAAACGCCAGGAGCGCGTGGAGAAAGACCTGAAAAAGATGCGATCTGCTGACCTGGAAAAAGAGCTTGAATTGCTGAAGCGGGCCAAGGCGCATTTGGAATCAGAGAAGCCGCTGCGCGAATTGGAGATGACGGCGGAAGACAAGAAGCGTTTTCGCGGCTTCATGTTCCTCAGCGAGAAGCCGATTTTGTACGTGCTGAACATCGGCGAGAGTATGGAACTTGGGAAAGAGCTTGAGGAGTCCGTAGAGAAATACAAAATCGCTGAGTTCGCTTCCCGCACGAACGCCGGGGCCACGGCGATTTGCGGCAAAGTAGAAGCCGAGCTTGCCGAGATGAGCGATGCGGACGCGGCTGAATTCCTCGCCAGTTACGGTTTGAAGGAAAGCGGCCTGAGCCGCCTGATCCGCAAAACTTACTTGCTCATGGGGTTGATTTCTTTTTTCACCGCGGGCGAAGACGAGTGCCGTGCCTGGACGATTCCGGTGAATACACGCGCCGTGGATGGCGCAGGCGCGATCCATACCGATCTGTCGAAACACTTTATCCGCGCGGAAACCATTCGCTGGGACCAGTTACTGGAAGCCGGCTCGGAGGCGAATGCTCGCGCCAAAGGAACGCTGCGGCTTGAAGGGAAAGAGTACATTGTGCAGGATGGCGATGTGATGCACATACGGCATAGCGGGTGAGAACTGTTATTATCCAGCACACATGAATCCCATTGCTCTAAGCGTGGTGCTGGGACTTAGCGCGGCAGGCGCTAATGTTTTTGGCGGCGCCATTATCGTTCAGAAGCATTGGGAGCGATCTTACCTGCGCTACTTCGTGGCCTTGGGCGCGGGTTTCATGCTGGCCACCGCCATCGTTGAGATTTTTCCCGCCAGCATTCAACTGCAAGGCAAGAGCGCTGCATTTCTGGTCCTCATCGGATATCTCATTACGCATTTTTTCGAGCACACACTGACTCCTCATTTTCACTTTGGGGAAGAGACCCACGAGCATGAATTCATGCACAGCCACACGGGATACTCCGTGTTGCTGGGGCTCATCATTCATACATTTTTTGACGGCATCGCCATTGCTTCCGGTTTTTTGGTTTCGCCGCGGCTGGGATGGATTATTTTCGTGGCGATCTTTCTTCATAAAATTCCGGAGGGTTTTACGGTCGCTTCCGTGATGTTGGCGAGTGGGCAGAGTCGTGGTATCGCGTGGGGATCGTCGGTCATTCTGGGGGCGGCGACGTTGGCAGGTGTTTTGACGATGGCAGTGTTTCGCCACGAGGTTCGCGTTGGATTACCGCTCTCGGCTGGAGTAGCGATCTACGTTGCCGCGTCCGACCTTATGCCGGAGGTAAACCGGGAGCCTGGAATAAGAATGGCGCTGGTGGTTTTTCTGGGTGTGGCACTTTTATTTTTGCTGGATATGCTTCACGTTCACTAGCCCGAACTTGCGTCAACGTTCCAACCGCGAACTACTATTCCACGGTGCGCTTCGCCGTGTAGCCTTCCTTCGCGATGATCTGATATTTCACATCCTTGCCTTTTTGGTCCCTCACCTTTAACGCATGACCATCCGGCCCGACCACCTCGACTTTTAGTTTGCGATAGGAGCCGTCCTGCTTTGCATTGGACGGACGATAGGTCAGAGTGTATTGGCTGCGGATGTCTCCAAGGATGCTGTGGAAGATTTCCGGAAATTCCGCCTGGAAGCGGGGGAAATAGGCGCGTCCTCCAGTAAGGCGGGCGAACGTGTTCATTTCGTTGTCAGCTTGCAGATAGTCCATTCGATCAATCGGCAAGCCCGCTCGTGATTGCGTTTGGCCCGTGCAGTGGTTTACTTCGCAATATTCGCGCAGGGCCCAGCCAATACTTACGGGAAAAATTGTCACGTCCTGCGCGCTCTTGATCCGCTTCAGGATCTCATCGAGCCTGAGCTTGCTGAAGCTATCAACGCCTGTAGAGATGAGGATGATGTACTTGTGGCCTTGAACATTCTCCACCCGGTCCAGTGTGTCCGAGAGTGCGTCAAACAGATTGGTTTCCTGCCACTCCGGCATCCGCAACTCGTTTAAGGCACCCATGACAGCCTGCTTGTTTTGAGTGAAGTCCACAACGATATGCGGCTTTAAATCGTAGTATTCCACCGCGACCCAGTCATTCTTCTTCAGGTTGGCGGCGAAATTATAGGCGCCGATCAAGGTGTCCTGCAAAAATACGTAGTTGGTTTGGGCAAACTCCACCAGCAACACTGCGGTGATGGGAGCATCCTGCGATTCGTGGAAACTGGCGATATTTTGCTGCACGCCATCTTCGAAGACTTTGAAGTTGTCTTTTTTTAAGCCAGGAACGAACTGCCCCTCTTTTGTCGTGACCAGCACCGGAATGTCTACCTCGGGGACGGAAACGTTGATGGAATAATTGGGTAACCCTTCAATTTTTTTGGGGGTCTCCGGCGGAGGCTCTGGCGGCGCCTCTTTCTTTTTGGGAATCGCGTAGGGCCCCGCATCGTCGTTGGGGCCACCAGCCGCGGGCGGTGCTTCCTGTTGCTGCCCGGATTGCGGACTCGGTTGGGCGGTCTGCTGGTCCTGGGCGGAGGCCTTGCTTACCGGGAAAAATGTCAGCGCCAATACCAGGCAAAATGCTGACAGCAGAACTTGTCCCAGTTGCGGTTTCTTTTTGTTGGAAAAACAAGAAATCATGGGACTCCTTTGAAAAACCCTATGCTAGTATAGACGCAACAACTTCGCGGTAGGATGTTTGCCCGGTTCCGTTCTCTCCTCCGGCACACCGTCAGCCCGCGCGGAGCAGCACTTCGGGAGACCGTTGGGGCCTCCAGGAAACTTCATGAGTCGTGTATTTCTTTCGCAGGCATTCCTCTGCTTATTATTGTCCACTTCTTTCCTTTTTGGCGCTGACACACCTGCGGTTGAAACCATACCGCTTAACGAAATCCATGCGGGGATGAAGGGTGTCGCCTACACCGTGTTCCAGGGCACGAAACCTGAGCCCATGGATGTGGAGGTCCTTGGAGTTTTGAAGAACGCCAACGGCCCCAAAGGCGACATTATCCTGGTGCGCCTGGGGGGAGAAAAAGCGCAATACACCGGCGTGGTTGCCGGTATGAGCGGAAGCCCGGTCTACCTGGGAGGGAAACTCGCTGGCGCGCTCGCCTTCCGTATCGGGGAATTTTCCAAAGAGCCGATTGCCGGGGTAACTCCGATCGGCGAAATGCTGGAAATCAGCGCAATGGACCACTCTCCGGGCGATGGCACGGTGGAAGCGAAAGCGGGGCCGTCAATTCCCGAGAAAACGTCAGGGCCCGGCTTGTCGAACATGCCTGTGTCCAATTTTCAAAATTTCCTAAAGCCGATTGAAACGCCGCTGGTTTTTAACGGGTTCTCGGAAGACGCGGTCAAGCAATTCGCTCCACAATTTGCCTCAGCGGGAATCGTCCCGGTGATGGGGGTCGGGTCGGTAAGCGACGCCAAGCAGCCAGAGCCGCTAGAGCCAGGGTCGGCGGTAAGCGCCATTCTGGTGCGCGGCGATATGGATATTGCCGCCACCTGTACGGTCACCTATATCTCCGCGAACCAGCTTTTGGCATGTGGGCATCCGCTGCTGCAATTCGGGACGGTGGATCTTCCCATGACCAAAGCGCAGGTCATTGCGACGCTGCCCTCGCCATTGAATGCGTTCAAGATCGTAAACGCGACGGAGCCGGTGGGCACTTTCGTCCAGGACCGTCATACGGGTATTCTCGGCGAGTTCGGTAAAAAGTCGGAGATGATTCCGGTCACGCTCACCATTCACGGCGGCCCCGCGGACCGCCAATTTCATTACGAGGTATTGAACAATCCACGCCTGAGCCCCGTGGCCATGATGGCAACCGTGTTTAATGCTCTCCACGGAGTGAACGAGTACGGAGAGGAAACGTCCTATCAGTTGAAAGGGCAAATTTCGGTGAACGGGTACCCCGATGTCAATCTGCAGGACATGTTCGCCTCCGCGGATGGAAGTCAGCCGGCGGCGATGCTGGCAGCGATTTCCCTTGGCGATCGTTTCGGACGGATTTACGACAATCCTTACAGCGCTCCGGAAATCCGCGGCGTTCGCCTGGATTTTGACCTTGTGCACGCCCGGCGATGGGCCCGCCTGGAAGGCGCACGCACAGATGTAATCGAAGCGAGACCGGGAGATCAAATCACCGTAGAGGCAGTTTTGCAGCCTTACCGCGGAGAGGCGATCATGGAGACGATTCCGGTGAAAATACCCACATCGGTGGCGCAAGGCCCATTGCATATTCTGGTAAGCGATGGTGACACGCTCGATCGCCTGCGCCATACGCAGCCCCTGTTCGCTAGCCGCATGGACCTGGCTTCCACTATTGCTCTGCTCAACAAAGAGCATATGAACAATAAAATTTACGTCTCCCTGCTTGAACCGAGCCCGGAGGCCATGATCGGCGACAAAGTCATGCCCGGGCTGCCGCTTTCCATTATGAATGTTATGGACAGTATGCGGGGTACGCAGGAAATGGTCGTGCAGGGCGAGTCTGCGGTGGACGAATCAGCCACCAAGCCGCTTGAATATGTTGCCTCGGGCGCGCAGGTTCTGACCATCTCCATCAAGTGAGGGTTCGAAAACTTTCTTCGTCGCTATACTTCCCAAGTATTGCCGCTCAATTTTCATGAGGTGTGCATTGTCCATTCGACGCTGTAGTTCTTTTCACCTGTATTCCCTGGTCGCTGTCAGCTTTTTATTTCCGTTCCTCCTTTCGATCGGTGCTCTGGGAGAAGGAACCCATACCTGGGAACAATCAAGTTTTAGCGATCTTTCCAAAGGAACCGCGAAAGGCGTCGCCATCCGCAGCACGGGAGGATTGGAATTGTCTCCGGCGTTCAAACCGGTGGCCACGACGCCTTCCACCTACATCTGGGCGATTGCCGCCGATCGTGCCGGCAACGTGTATGCAGCCGCGGGTGCACCAGCACGGATTTACCGGATCACGCCCGACGGGAAACCTACTGCGATATTTCAGCCGCTGGAGTTGCAGGTGCAGGCGCTGGTTTTGGACAAGAACGGTGTTATTTATGCAGCCACCAATCCCGACGGCAAGGTGTACCGGATTGTTCCCCCGGCAGCGGGCGATTCAAGAGATGCAAACGCGCCTTCCGCGTGGCAGGCATCGGTTTTTTTCGATCCGGGCACGAAATACATTTGGGACCTGGCGCTTGATGCGTCCGGAAATGTCTACGTGGCAACCGGCGATCATGGGGAAATTTTCCGGGTGACGCCGACGGGCGACCATTCGGTTTTCTTTAAGAGCGATGAAGCCCACATCCGGGTTTTAACCTTCGATCGTCAAGGCAATCTGATCGCGGGTTCGGATGGCAGCGGCCTGATCTATCGGATTTCGCCCAAGGGCGAGGCGTTTGTTCTGTACAGCGCGCCGAAACAAGAAATTACTGCCCTCTCGGTGGATGACAAAGGAGATATCTATGCGGCGGGCACGGGGGAAAAGCAGGCAGCCAGCTCTTCCTTTCCTGTGATTACAACGACGACGTCGGTCACACCGTTGCCTGCCGTCAGCGCGGGCCAAAACCCCAAGGTGCAAGCCACGCCTACTCCCAGCCCTGCTGTAATCAATTTTCCGGCGCTGGCGGAGAAGGGGAATTCTGAAATTTATGAGATCGCGCCAGATGGTTCGCCTTCGCGCATCTGGGCGTCTCACGACGAAATCGTTTATGCGCTGGGATTCGATTCTGAAGGAAGGTTGCTTGCAGGGACGGGCAATCACGGTCGCATCTTCGCCATCAGGGGCGAGAACGATTACGCTGATTTGCTGCAGGCGGGCGCCAGCCAGGTAGTGGCATTCGCCAAAGGCCCGAGCGGCGTTCTGTACGCTGCTACAAGCAATCTGGGCAAGGTGTACCTGCTGGGTGGGTCCCCGAGTCCCGGCGGTACATATGAAAGCGATGTTTTCGATGCGCATAAGTTCTCCCGGTGGGGCCGGGTGCAATTTCGTGGAAGAGGGAACGTGGAGATTTCCGTCCGCAGCGGCAACGTGGACAATCCAGACCGTAACTGGAGCGCATGGCGAAAAGTTGATCTGCAGAAAGACGCTGACGCCGGCGCTCCTTCCGCGCGCTTTGTTCAGTGGAAGGCAGAGTTGCGTTCCGGTTCTCCGGCGCCGCAATTGGAGAGCGTGATCGTCAATTACCTTCCGAAAAATGTGCCGCCCGCTTTTGACGATGTGAGCGTGCAGCCGGGCATGCGTTATCAATCGTTACCCAGGCCGCCGGATGCCTCGGGGAATAATGCCCAAGCGCATTTCGATGCGCAGCCCCAGCCGATTCACGACTCAGGTTCGATCGGCGTCAGATGGGCGGTCCACGACGACAATGGCGACCAGATGGTGTATTCGCTGTACTATCGCGGAGATGGCGAGGGCCGCTGGCTGTTGCTGAAAGATGGCATCAATGACAAGTTCTATTCCTTTGACGCATCTCTGTTGCCCGATGGCGGATACACGATCAAGGTCCTGGCCTCTGACGCGCCGTCGCATTCGCCAAATGAAGGGTTGACGGCGGAACGGGAGAGCACCCGGTTTGAGGTGGACACGACGCCTCCGCTGATTGAAGGCTTGAACGCATCGCTCGTCAACGGCAGCCTCCGCATTCAATTCCGGGCGAGTGACAGTTTTTCCAATATCAAGCGGGCGGAATACTCGGTGGACGCCAGTGATTGGCAGTACATCGAGCCAGTGGGCCAGCTTTCAGATTCCCAGACGGAGAGCTACGACTTCAAAGCCGCAATGCCGGCCCAAACTGGCGCGGCCACGGAAAAGTTTGCGCCTGGAGAAGATCATGTTGTTGTGGTCCGTGTTTACGATCACTTTGAGAATCTCTCGTCGGCGAAGTTCGTGCTGAGAGCAAAATGAGCTAAACCAAAAATTACTCGGGTTTAGTGCCGGGGAGTTTCCGTTTTACCGTCGCGCCGATCGTTCCACGGGAAAGCCGCGCGGTGATCTCGTCGCCGGTTTTGACTTTGTTCGCGTCTTTTATCAATTTACCGTTGGCATCGAAAACCAAAGCATAACCGCGGTCGAGGATCGCTAGTGGCGAGAGCGCTTCCAACTGCGCGAGCACATGTTCCAATCGCAGGCGTTTCGTCAAAAGAAAATTCCTCATTGCCGAACTCATGGCCGCCGTCTGGCCCCCGAGTTCCTTGCCAATGCCGGCCAGCACGCGTCGCAGGTCGTAGTGCCGCACCGCTGCCGAAAAGATCTCAAATTTCCGCCGCTGCGCTTCCAGTAAATTTCTCTGCGCATGAGCTACGCGGTAAACCAGGTCGTCTAATTTTTGCTGGCGGCGGCGGATCAAGTCCATCATGCGCGCGAATGCGCCATGTCGCGAAAGTTCCACAAGCTTCTGCCGGGCCAGCAAAAGACGGTAGCGCATCGCTTTTTCAAGCCGGTGTTGTGATCCTTCCAGTTGCTCATCTAACTCTTGCCGCGACTGGATGACCAGTTCTGCCGCCGCGGATGGCGTTGGCGCGCGCAGGTCAGCGACGAAATCAATAATGGTGAAGTCAGTTTCGTGACCCACGGCGGAGATGACGGGAATTTCCGATTCAGCAACAATTCGCGCTAGTGCCTCGTCATTGAAAGCGGCGAGGTCCTCGGCGGAGCCGCCTCCTCGCGCCACGATGATCACATCCGCGCCATGACTCCGGTTGAAATAACGAACGCCAGCGGCAACTTCGGCGGCGGCGGATTCTCCCTGCACCTGCGTGGGGAAGATCACGATGTTCACCGTGTGGTGCCGTCGCCGCAGGATGTTCAAAATGTCGCGCAGGGCCGCCGCCTGCGGCGAAGTCACAATTCCAATGCGTCGCGGGAGCAGCGGCAGGGGCTTTTTACGGGCTGAGTCAAACAGTCCTTCAGCTTGCAGTTTCGCTTTTAGCTGTTCAAAAGCAATTTGCAGTGCCCCCGCACCCTTGGGTTCAATATGCTCGGCGGAAATCTGCAGTTGTCCACGGTCTTCGTAAATAGTGATGCGTCCGCGCACGACCACTTGCATTCCATTTTCAGGGCGAAACCTCAGCAGCCGTGCCTGCGAGCGAAACATGACCGCGCTCAGTTGAGCGCTGTCGTCCTTGAGTGTGAAATACAAGTGGCCGGAATCGTGCGCACGAAAATTAGAGATTTCGCCCTCGACCCAACTGTCGCTGTATTCGCGCTCCACATGCGTGCGCACCGCGGCCACAATATCTTTGACCGCCCATACGCGGCGGGCAGGCGCGGTGAATCCGAAACCAAGCTGGTCAAAGGACGACACGAAAGGAAGTGTACAGGGATGGCCTACGCTCTTGCCAACCCGGGCCAAGTGGAAAAACAAAGCGCAGGAACAACGGGACTGGGGAAAAAGTTAGCGCCGGAAAACCGCGACCAAATACAAGATCACCGTCAGCACAACACTTATCAGAATAGAAGAGGCGAGAGGGAAATAGACCGTCGTATGCTTGCCGCGAAAAGTAATATCTCCGGGTAGTCGCCCCAGCGGGACGTGCACCCGTCCGAGCAAAATCAATATCAGCCCGCCAACGACCAGCAGCGCTCCAACGGATACCAACAGCTTTCCCAACTCCGACATAAATTCAGTTTAAATGAAAGGCCGGAGGGTGGGTGCACCCCTGACTCCCGTCTTGCAAGGGCAAAATAGCCGGAACTATCGCGGGCCGCTTTTCGTAGACACAGTTGATTCCTGTGATGTTATGCAATAAGTTTCTGTCTGTCAGGACAGGGGTGAAAAGTGGCCGAATACCGACGTAGTTCGATTGTGGGCGCAACCATTCTGATTGGGTTGGGGGTTCTTTTTCTTTACACCAACTCTCATCCCGGTGTCGATCCGTGGCCGCTGCTGAGCCGGTATTGGCCGCTGCTTCTGATTTTTGTGGGACTGGGCAAACTTTGGGACTATTACAAGGCACAATCAAATCCTGGCGGCAATCGCAGGCTGATCACAGGGGGCGAGACCGCTGCGATTGTCCTGATTATCCTTTTCTGTGTCGTCATTTTTGGTCACCAGGGGCGGCACGAAGCTATTCTCAAGCAACACGAGGGCATTGACTATGGTTCCGCGCAATCAGCCAAAGTGGACATCGAAATGAGCGAGGGCGACCTGAAACTTTCAGGCGGAGCGCAGAAGTTATTGGATGCGGACCTGGACTACCGAGCGCCTTCTTCTCTTCCAACCGTTTCTTATGAAGTGAACGGAACTGAGGGAGACTTGGTAGTGAAGCAATTCGAACAGTCCCATGTGCATTTTGCTCCGGGATGGGGCGGCGAAAAGAACGATTGGGACATTCATCTTGGCAACAAGCTTCCTATGGAACTCAAAGTGCAAATGGGCGCTGGGAGGAGCACGTTGCGCCTGAGCGATCTACCCATTACGAAGTTTGATTTGCAAATGGGAGCGGGCGCAGCAACCACGGATCTTCGCGGTGACTGGAAAAACAATCTTGATGCGCATATTCAAGGCGGCGTGGGCAGCGCTACTGTCTTCCTGCCAAAGAATGTAGGCGTTGAGGTGCATGCGAATGGTGGCTTGGGTTCGGTGAATGCGCATGGGATGATGAAAGACGGTGACCGCTACGTGAATGAAGCTTATGGAAAATCGCCAATTACTCTGGAACTTCACGTAGAAGGCGGCGTTGGCTCGATTGATTTAATTCCTGAACTGTAGCTCTGCAAATTGGATCGATCATCGGTTTTTTTGCTGCGACAAATCTGCTTCGGTCTAAGCTCAGTTCTCTCCATCACATGCGGCTCATTTACCCATTCCATAAGAAATTTGAATTTGACTCCCGCACGCACGCTCGATAGCGTCACACCATGGAAGTGAACTCGCCCGGCGACCTTGATTTTGATGTTCTTCACGAAATTGGGAGCCGCATGGCGGCCGCTGATCCCTTTCATGAAGTTCTTGCCCGAGTCGTGGATTTCGCGGTTGGTGTCGTTAAATGCGATTCCTGTTTTGTGTATGTTTTGCAGGGCGATGAACTGGTTCTGCGGGCTTCGAAAAACCCGCACGAAGACATCGTGGACCGGCTCAAGCTGCGGATGGGGCAAGGGATCACAGGCTGGGTGGCCGAACATCGGGAGACGGTCGCAGTCTCCCAAAATGCGTCTCAAGACCCGCGCTTCAAAGTATTTAACGAGTTGCCGGAGGATCGTTACGAGGCTTTCCTCTCAGTCCCGCTTTTGTGCCGTGGGCGGCTGGTGGGCGTGATCAATTTGCAGAACCGAGAGCGTCATGTGTACAAACGGCGAGAAATTCAGCTCATCTCCATGATCGGATTTCTCGTTGGAGCGGAAATGGAAATGGCGCGTCTTGAAACTGAAAATTCTCATCTTTCTGAACAGCTGGAGACCCGCAAGCTGGTGGAACGCGCCAAAGGAATTCTGCAACAGGAGTTGGGATTGACCGAGGAGCAGGCCTACCTCGCGCTTCAGCGCCAAAGCCGTCAAAAACGCCGATCCATGAAGGAAGTGGCCGACGCTATCATTCTTTCCAACGAACTCAAACGCGGTTCAGGCACAAACTGATCTTGCCTGTTTCTTAGCGGACTAACCCTTCACTCCGGGTCCATCATTGGAAATTCTCATGAAACCGTGAAATTATGAACGAGCCAGTATTATTTCCGAAAATCGTTTTGGAATGGCACGGTAACCTCCAAACATGGAACGGGTCCTCAAACTCCACCACAATGACAACATACTGGTCGCTTTGCAGGATCTGCGTAAAGGCGAGCGTGCTTCATTAAACGGCCAGGATTACGTTTTAGTTTCGGACATACCCGCCAAGCATAAATTCGCCGCCGAAGACTTGTCCGCCGGCGAGCGCGTTGTTATGTACGGGGTGGTTGTGGGAAGAACCCGCGAAGCCCTGCGCCGCGGAGAAATCATCGCTACTCGGAACGTGAGCCATTCCACTGAAGCGTTTCATGAAAATTCGGCGGAATACCACTGGACCGCGCCCAACGCCGGGCCCTGGCGTGAAAAAACATTTATCGGATACCACCGCGCGGATGGACAAGTCGGCACGCGAAATTACTGGCTGATTGTGCCTTTGGTTTTCTGTGAGAACCGCAACATTGATGTCCTGAAGCAGGCGTTCGAAGAGGAACTGGGATTTTCCTCGCCGACCATTTATCGCCAGCAGGTGGCGGCGTTGGCGCGCCTGTATTCCGCCGGAAAAACGGAAGAAATCAAGCGGCACGACTTTCAGGAAACTGGCACAGCGGGCCGTCATAAGCTTTTCGAAAATGTGGATGGCATTAAATTCCTCTCGCACCAGGGCGGATGCGGCGGTACTCGCGAAGATGCCGGTAATCTTTGCGGATTGATTGCCGGCTACATTCACCATCCGAACGTCGCGGGCGCAACGATTTTAAGTCTAGGGTGCCAGAACGCACAGGTGCCTCTGCTGCGGAATCAAATCCAGTTGCGTGATCCGCACTTCGCCAAACCATTGTTCATTTTCGAGCAGCAGCAAAGCGGTTCAGAATTCAAAATGCTCTCCGAGGCAGTCCGCGCGACTTTTCTGGGTCTGGTGGAGGCGAACAAATGCCGGCGCGAACCGGCCGCGCTTTCACACTTGCGCCTTGGCTTGAAGTGCGGAGGTTCTGACGGTTTTTCAGGCATTTCGGCGAATCCTGCCATCGGACATACGGCTGACTTGCTGGCCGCGCTTGGCGGCGGGACCATCCTCTCCGAATTTCCGGAACTCTGCGGCGTGGAACAGGAACTGATTAACCGCTGCGGGAAACCTGAAACCGCCGATCGCTTTATTCGCTTCATGCGGAGTTACGCGGAGCGGGCCAAGGCCGTGGGGTCTGGTTTCGATATGAACCCTTCACCGGGAAACATTCGCGATGGATTGATCACCGATGCAATGAAATCCGCGGGCGCCGCGAAAAAAGGCGGAACTTCTCCAGTCACGGCTGTCCTCGATTATCCGGAATATGCGACGGAGAAGGGGCTGAATCTGCAATGCACGCCCGGCAATGATGTGGAATGCGTGACGGCGCAGGTGGGCGCGGGAGCGAATGTAGTATTGTTCACGACCGGACTGGGAACGCCGACAGGTAATCCCATTGCTCCTGTGATGAAGATATCCACCAACTCCTCGTTGGCACAGCGGATGTCCGACATTATTGATTTCGATACCGGCAGCATCATTGCCGGTGAACAGACAGTTGAACAGATGGGAGCGCAAATCTTGGACCGGGTCATTCAAGTGGCCAGCGGCGAGGTCCGCACTAAAGCCGAAACCCTGGGGCAGGACGATTTTATTCCCTGGAAGCGCGGCGTTTCCCTGTGAGCGTCTCCATACGCGAGGCGGGCCGAGGATGAATTCATCCATGTCCAATTCGGCCGCAACTTCGGGGGCGACCGTGGCTGCGCCCAAGGCCAGTAACTTCCGCTGGACGATTTGCGCTCTGCTGTTTTTTGCTACCACCATCAATTACATGGACCGCCAGGTCATCGGTTACCTGAAAGAGTATTTTTGCAGGTCTGTGGCGCAGGGTGGTTTTGGCTGGAGCAATCAGGAATTTTCCTACCTCACCTCTTTTTTTACCGGCGTTTACGCTGGAGTTACAGTCCTGGCGGGCTGGTTCATTGACAAGATCGGGACCAAGCTTGGCCTGGCGCTCTCACTGATCATTTGGTCTATTTGCGGAATCGCAAACGCGTTTGTTGGCGGCATGCTGCGAATGCACATCATTGTGCGGAGCGCGTTTGCGGTCGGCGAGGCGGGAAACTTTCCCGCTTCGATCAAGACCGTGGCCGAGTGGTTTCCTAAACGCGAGCGTGCTTTGGCTACGGCCATCTTCAACGCCGGATCGAACGCCGGCGCGATGGTGGCTGCGCTGCTCGTACCAGCCATCATGATCCACTACGGTGATGCAAAAGGCTGGAAAATGGCCTACATCATCACCGGCACGGTAGGATTCTTGTGGCTGATTTTTTGGTTCTGGCTTTATAACGCGCCCTCGAAGCATCCCAAAATCACTCAAGCCGAACGTGACTACATCCGCGTGGACGACGAGCCCGCGGCTGAGCAGAGCACCGCACAAAATGCCACGCAAGCCGTTGCTCTAGTCAACGACCAGCCGGAAATCTCATGGTGGAATTTATTTCGCTACCGTCAGCTCTGGTCATTTTTTACCGGGAAGTTCATGACGGACGGCGTGTGGTGGTTCTATCTGTTCTGGCTGCCGGACTACTTGCACAAACAATTCCATATGACCGAGCGGCAGATCATGCTGCCGACGTTTACGGTCTACGGGATCGCAATCGTCGGAAGCATTTATGGCGGCAGAATGCCCATGAAGCTGATTGAGCGTGGCGTAAGTGTTTACAGCGCGCGCATGAAGTCCATGTTGATGATTGCCTGTTTACCGCTTCTGGTTTTGCTCACGCAATTCTTCGGCAACGTGGACCGTTTCGGCAGCGCTGCGGCTCCGCTGGCAATTGCCATGATCTGCGCTGGCACCACCGCGCACCAGGCGTGGTCGGCGAATCTGTTTACAACTGTTTCTGATATGTTTCCGAAGAAAAACATCGCGTCCGTTATAGGTATTGGCACAATGGCCGGCGGTATCGGTGGTGTAGTGTTGCAGTTGCTTGCCGGCAAACTTACCGACGTCTTTACTCAGACACCGCAAACCGCGTATCTTTTCATGTTCATTGTTTGCGGGTTAAGTTATTTGATTGCCTGGGCGCTGATGAAAATTCTTGTGCCACGGCATCGGCCGATTGTGAAGGCCGAGTTTCCACGATAAGGATTGATTCATGTCATTGAAGATCAGGCCAAAAAGCGATTGCCGATGGGACCTCGTCAGCCTGGGCGAGGTGATGCTGCGGTTTGACCCCGGTGATCGCCGGGTATGGACAACTCGATCGTTCGAGGTCTCTGAAGGTGGTGGTGAATATAACGTCGCGCGCGGACTGAAGCGCTGCTTCGGCCTGAATACCGCCATCGTCACCGCACTCGCTGACAATCCCGTGGGGCGTTTATTGGAAGACCTCATCTTTCAGGGAGGCGTGGACCAGAGCCTCGTCCGCTGGGTAAATTACGACGGCGTGGGCCGCGCGGTGCGCAACGGTCTGAATTTCACCGAGCGCGGATTCGGCGTGCGCGCCGCTCTCGGTTGCTCCGATCGCGGGCATACTGCAGTTTCGCAACTCAGAGCTGGCGAAATTGACTGGGAAGAAATTTTCGGCAAACAGGGCGCGCGCTGGCTGCATACCGGCGGCATTTTCTGCGCGCTCTCAGAGACCACTCCCGACGTCGCTTTGGAAGCCATGAGGGCCGCCAGGAAGCATGGCACGATGATCTCGTATGATCTGAATTACCGTGAGTCACTGTGGAAGGCCATCGGCGGTAAGAAGCGTGCGCAGGAAGTGAACCGCAAGCTCGCTCCGCTTGTGGACGTGATGATTGGCAACGAAGAAGATTTTTCCGCCGCTCTCGGCTTTGAAGTGCAGGGACAGGACGAACACGTCTCGAACATTGAGGTTGAGGCGTTCAAGAAAATGATTCAAACCGTGGTAAAGGAATTTCCCTTCAAGGTAGTCGCTACGACGTTGCGCAAAGCAAAAACTGCGACCGTCAACGGCTGGGGCGCGATTTGCTACGAAGGCGGCAAGTTTTACGAAGCCAACTACCGCGAAAGTCTGGAAATTTTCGACCGAGTAGGCGGTGGCGACTCCTTTGCTTCTGGACTGATCTATGGATTTCTAACGGAACAAGGCCCGCAATGGGCGGTCGAATGTGGCGCGGCCCACGGAGCTTTAGCAATGACGACTCCAGGCGACACCACTATGGTCACGTTAAAAGAAGTCACGCAAGTGATGCGCGGCGTTGGCGCGCGCATCGCGCGCTAAGTGACATAGCATTTATAAAAGACATAGCGTTTGTAAGGAATGCAAACAGGAATGACGAAAGAAGAGACTTCAAAGCGAATTACGAATATCGGCATAGTCCCGGTGGTGCGCGCCGCTTCTGCCAAGCAAGCATTGCAGGCGGCGGAGGCCGTTTGCAAGGGTGGCATTCCCATCGTGGAGATGACGATGACCGTTCCCGGGGCGATTGATGCGATTGCCCAACTGGCGAAAACCTCGGGCAACGAAATCCTTATTGGAGCGGGCACCGTGCTCGATGCGGAGACCGCGCAGCGTTGTCTGGACGCGGGAGCGGAATTCCTGGTCAGTCCTGGATTTGATCTTGCGACCGTGCAACTGGCAAAGCGGCTCGGCAAACTGATCATGGCTGGCGCATTGACCCCAACTGAAGTGATTGCTGCGTGGAAAGCGGGAAGCGATTTCGTAAAAATATTTCCTTGCGGAACCGTGGGGGGCGCGAAATATATCAAAGCCTTGAAAGGCCCGTTGCCTCAGGTCCCAATGGTTCCTACGGGAGGCGTAAACCTGAACACGGCCGCGGAATTCCTGCAGGCGGGTTCAGCGGCGCTGGGCATTGGCGGAGAATTGGTTTCCGCTGCCGCGCTTAAATCAGGAGACGTTTCTCCCATTACCGATGCTGCTCGGCAATTCGTCGCGATTGTTCGTGAGACCCGTGAAAAGATGAAGTCGCAATAGCGGTCTTCGTCTCACAACATCGTTCCCCCACAACCTTCTCGCGCTAGAGATGAACATGGTAAAACGCGCCAAGAATGATCCCAAACACAATGTGAGCGACGAAAATTGAGACCGGCGTCTGCACCCCGTAATTCAGAGCCATGAATCCCGGTGGCTCCAGGTCGCGGCTGGCAGTGGGTCCCTGTTGTTCGTTTGCCATGTGGGAATGAAAGCTCGGCAGGAGCGGCATTCCTACCATCAGCACAAAGGCCGCGTGCGCTACTCCCAGCAAGCCTCCTAACCACCAGTTTGCGTGGCCCCACGATTCAAAAATGAACGCGTAGAAAATTGCGAAGATCCAGCCGTCAAGCAAATGAAAAAGAAATCCATACAGCTTGGCGCGCCTGCGGTCGGGAGTAAATGCGGTCCCCAAAAAATATGGGATGTTGATCCTCGTCAATCGCAGGGCCTGACTTCCCGATAATATTGTGGTCAGGGCGAGGGTCGCCACAAAGCCCCACAGCAACCATCCTTGCCAGTTCATGCGCTCGCCCCCTGCACTACGCCGTTTGGCAAGGTTTTTTCCCGACGATGCGGAAGAGCCTGGGCGCCCCTCGCGCGGTCTGCGACGGAAAGCGCCGCGCCAATCAGCCCCACATGGGTGAATGCCTGAGGAAAGTTGCCGAGCGCGTCACCGTTGGCCGGATCAATTTCCTCCGCGTAGAGCCCCAGATCATTTTGGAATGAAAGCAAATGATTAAAGAGATTTTCCGCCGCCTGTTGCGTCCCACCGCCGAGCGCAAGAAACTCAACCTCCCAAAAACAGCATATTGCGAACGCGCCTTCGGTGTAATCCGTGCGATAGCGATAAATCAGGCCATTACCCGCGTCCAGTTGCTTACGCAGATGCGCATAGGTGCTCTGCATCCTTGGACTGTCAGATTTTTCAAATCCGTACCACGCGAACAGCAACAGGCTGGCGTCCATTTGGTCCCCGCCAAGCACGCTTGTGTAAGTCTGCAACGCCGGATTCCACGCCAAGGAGTAAATTTCCTTCTGGATTTGCACGCGTGTGTCACTGAATGAGGCCGCGTCGGGAATGATCCAACCGTGGTTGCGAAGGTTCAACAGGCGGTCCATCGCAGTCCAGCACAAAAGCCGGGAGTGCGTATGTTTTGATCGTCCGCCGCGCGGCTCCCATATGCCCTCGTCTGGCAAGCTCCAGTGCTTGACTACGTATTTCCCAAAATTCCGCAACGCCTTTTGCATGCCGGAATCCAGAGTCCCGCCATGGAATACATATTGAGCGGCGGCATCAATGACTTCACCATAAATGTCGAGTTGCAATTGATCTCGTGCCATGTTGCCAATTCGGACCGGACGGGAATTCTTGAAGCCGCTTAAATGGCTCAGTTCACGCTCCTCGAGGGCCGGGCGCCCGTACAATGTATATAGAGTCTGCAACTCGGGTTGCGTGAGCCACGTGGTGTGCAGCATCCACTCCATGAAGTCAGAAGCTTCATCCCAGTAGCCGAGTCCCAGCAACACACGGATCGTGAGGGAAGCATCGCGGAGCCAGCAATAGCGGTAGTCCCAGTTGAGCGATCCGCCAATCTGTTCCGGGAGGGAAGTGGTTGGCGCCGCGATGATCGCCCCCGAAGGCGAGAAGGTGAGCAGTTTCAGGGCGAGTACGCTGCGCACCACAGCTTCACGGTAAGGGCCTTCATAAGTCGCCCGTCCGGCCCAGTCGCGCCAGAATGTGATGGAGCGTTCGATACCATCGCGCACGAAATCTCCCAGCGGGTTCAATACGGCAGGCGCTTCTTCCGTGTAGGAGAAGGAAAATTGAAAGACGTCTCCGGCGCGAATATGAAAATGAGAATGTGCGGAGGCCTTACTGAGATCCAGAGGAGCGTTCGTGCGCAACCAATAGACTCCCTTGCCAACTTTCATCCGCATTCCCAGTTTTCCAAGATCACGAATGAAAACGGGTTCCTGGCCGTAGAAAGCCCGCGGCACGAATTCCATCTCAATTTCGGCCTCACCCGCCGAGCATTCGATCTGGCGCACGATTTCATGGTCGGGAAGACGCGTAGTGCGCTTAAATTCTTCCGTCGATACCGGCATTAAGTCGGTCAGGGTGACGATACCTGAGGTACATTCGAAGTTAGTCTGCAGAACGTTCGTATCCGGCACATACATGCGGGAAACGCTTACGGCCTTCGCAACTCCAATTCGCCAGTGGCCGCCGTGGTCGCGATCCAAAATCGCGCAAAAAATCGCCGGACTATCAAATTTCGGCCAGCACAACCAGTCAATGGAACCTTCGCGCGAAACCAGGGCTGCCGAGCGACAGTCTCCGATGATTCCGTAATCTTGAATTTTCGCGCATTTGGCGGGCATGAGAAGGGCGCTCAAAGGATCATCGGCTTATCATAGCCATCCGTAGTCCGATGGGCGAATGATGGGATCAGGTTGTCCAGCCACCACAGCAGGGAGTGTTGTTGATCACACTCCACGCTTTGTTCGTTGCTGAGTGCCTTTGCCTGCGGCCAGACCGGACTCGCAAGCTCAGTGTCAATTGATCGATGACTGGAAGCAGATCGAGAAACTTGACCGCGCGGTCTTGCGCTATATGCGAAAGCTATTTGCGAAATTTTTCACCAATTGAACTAAATATTTGCCATGACGGCTCATTCGCGTCCTACAATAGCGGGGCGGAAGGGCCGTTAAGGCAGCAAGTTAAGGCAGCGAAGATGGCTGAAAATTGGGAACAATGGCGTGGGCGGCTTATTCAGGGAAAGTTCCGTCTGGAGCAATACCTGGGCGGTTCCGACCGCGCTGCCGTTTTTCTTGCCGCGGGCAGTCAGCCGGACGCGCAGAAAATTGCCATAAAGCTTGTCCTTGTTTCTCCAGCGAATGCCGATGCCCAACTTCTGCGCTGGAGGCAGGCTGCAAATCTCTCCCATCCTCATTTAATGCGTGTGTTGGAATTCGGACGCTGCGACTTGCCGGGCACCAATCTTCTCTACGTGGCCACGGAGTACGCGGAGGAAAGCCTGGCGCAAATTCTGCCTCAACGCCCGCTTACTGCGAGTGAAGCGCAGGAGATGCTTCGCCCGGTTCTCGATGTGCTCTCTTACCTGCACCATGCAGGTTTTGTGCATGGCCACCTGCGACCTTCCAACGTTCAGGCCGTGAATGATCAGCTCAAGCTCTCGAGCGATGGGATCGTCAAGATCAATGAACCCAGCGGCCGCACGAAGCGGGACGCTTACGATCCGCCGGAGATCGCCACCATGATGACCTCTCCCGCGGGAGACGTCTGGTCGGTGGGAATGCTTTTGTCCGAGGCGCTCACGCAGAAGCTGCCATCTGCTCCCGCAGCGACTGGCAATCCCACGCAGGAGGACCCCGCCGTTCCTGCTTCCATTCCGGAACCGTTCCAGGAGATCGTTCGCAACTGTTTGCGCTCTGATCCACGGCGCCGGTGGACCGTGGAGCGAATCGCAGGGTGGCTGCAGTCAGGCCCGCCTACTGCCTCAACAGACACAACTCCGGTCTCGCGCGAACCCTCGGCGAAAAGGGGCTTCTGGATTTTGGTTGCTGTGGTCATTGTGATAGTGGCGATCGTTGCCGGGATCGAGATGCATGGTCCTCGTCAAGCGACGTTATCCGATGCGCCCTCGCAAGCTTCGTCGCAGGTGAAGGAGTCGCAAAATTCGCCGCCGCCGGCAATCCACTCGGAACCAACGCCCCATTCGGAGCCAACGCCCCATGTGGAACAAGTAAGCCCACCACGGCCAGAACCCGTAAGTCGTTCACGAAGATCTGTTGATCGCGGCTCATCGCGACAGGATTCGGCCAGCATTCCGTCGGGAATTGTTCATCAAGTTATTCCCGCTCCGTCTCAAGGCGCCCGTAATACGGTCCACGGAAAGGTTCGCGTTGCGGTCAAGGTTGCCGTGGATCCGTCCGGCAACGTGGCCAATGTGACATTCGTTACTCATGGCCCGAGTGAATATTTCGCCCGTCTTGCGCACGACGCTGCCGAGCAATGGAGATTCGCTCCTGCGCAAGCGGATGGACAGAACGTTGCCAGTGAATGGATTCTGAAATTTGCCTTTGGACGAAAAGGCACTGAAGTCGCGCCTTCGCGGTTAGTCGCGAGATAAAGAACCTCTGACTCCCGCTCGAATTTGTTCTCATCGAAAATTTGTTCTAATGTGAGGGCACCTTTGGAGGACTCGCGTGCCCGAACCTAAAACTTTTCACATGACGCCCGATGAGTTCCGCCGCCACGGGCGTGCTGTGGTTGAGTGGATTGCGGACTATTACGAGCGCATTGAGTCTTTCCCCGTGCTGTCGCAGGTCGCGCCGGGAGAAATCCGCGCTTCGCTGCCGCCTCATCCGCCGGAGGCTGGCGAGTCGTTCGATTCGATCCTCGCCGATTTAGAAAAGCTGATTCTTCCGGGAATCACTCACTGGCAGTCGCCAAATTTCTTCGCCTATTTTCCCGCGAACGCCTCCGGCCCGGCCATCCTCGGCGATTTGTTGTCTTCAGGATTGGGCGTGCAGGGAATGCTGTGGTCCACCAGTCCTGCGTGCACCGAACTGGAAACGCACGTCCTCGACTGGCTGGTGGAAATGCTTGGCCTTCCCGGAAAATTTCTGTCTTCCGGAGCGGGTGGCGGCGTCATTCAAGACACTGCTTCAAGTGCCGTGCTCTGCGCTTTGCTCGCGGCGCGGGAACGTGCCACGGGCTTCGCCGGCAATCACGACAGCCAGACTGCGAAGCTGGCGGTTTATACGTCGGCACAGGCGCATTCGTCCATTGAAAAGGCGGTAAAGATTGCCGGCATGGGCAGCGAAAATTTAAGGCTGATTGAAGTGGACGAAAAGTTTGCCATGCGGCCCGAGGCTCTATTGCGGCAAATCAAGGCCGACCGTCAGGCAGGCCTGACCCCATGCTTTGTTTGCGCCACGGTTGGCACGACCTCTTCGAATGCAATCGACCCTGTTCCGGAGATTGGCCGCATTTGCCGTGAAAATAACATATGGCTGCACGTGGACGCCGCTATGTCCGGCACGGCTGCGTTGTGTCCGGAATTCCGCCATCTTCACGATGGCTTGGAATTCGCCGACAGCTACTGTTTTAATCCTCACAAATGGATGTTTACGAATTTCGATTGCAGTTGCCTTCATATCGCCGACCGCGCTGCACTGGTTCGAACTCTTAGCGTCTTGCCGGAGTATCTGCGCAATCAGGCCACCGAATCCGGCGCTGTGATTGATTACCGCGACTGGCACATTCCGCTTGGGCGCCGCTTTCGCGCGCTCAAACTATGGTTCGTGATTCGCCACTACGGAATCGAGGGCTTGCAATTTCACGTACGTCGCCACGTCGAGCTGGCGCAACAATTTGTTCAATGGGTGAAGGAAGACAATCGTTTCGAACTAGGCGCGCCCGCTCCCTTGAATCTTGTGTGCTTCCGCCATAAAAGCGGTCACGCCGCCAATCAGCAAATCATGGACCGGCTCAATCGCAGTGGCGATCTCTACCTGACCCACACAAAACTGAATGGCAAAATGACGCTGCGTTTCTGCGTAGGGCAGACAAACACCGAAGCCAGGCACGTTGCCCAGGCGTGGAAGCGGATCCAGGAGGAAGCAGGAAGGTTGCAGTCGTAATTTAGCGGCCCTTTAGCTTTGGCGGATCCATTGCAGCGGGCATTCCGGGCTGGCTGGCCTGCTCGGCGTTTTGATTTGCAGGCGCATCTGGATTGATGGCGAAATCCCAAACGTATAAATTGATCCCTTCATCGCCCAGCAACTCGACCAGCGCGTATTCTCCCTGCGAAAGCGGCGCTACCGGCGTTATCTTCACCCATCCACCTGTGAGTTGCTCGTCGGTGGTTTTTACGAGATTCTCCTGCTCAATCACGTCTCCGCTGGAAGGATTTTTGATGCTCGGCACCAGCCGTTTGTCGGGCCTCAGATCAAGGCTCACAATACGAAAGCGGTCCCAGGGCAATGAGGGTGGTTGGGCGCCATGTGAAGATTGTCCTGCGTCCGGAGTCGCTCCCGCGTTTACATACAAAGAAGGCAGCGGCACGTGGGCTTGCGCGCTGGCGTGCGCGCCCGCCAGAAAAATTTGACTGGGTCCACCTGCGACGTTGCCGTGGAAAATCGTCTTCCGAATGCTGTGTTCGACCGTTCCGCCATCCTGCTTCAATTGCACGAGCTGTTGCTGCCCCTGAAACGTATCCAGCAGGTAGCCCGCGTTCGTATCGTCCAGGCGAAGTCCGGGCGCCACCTGGGGCGCGTTGGCGTCTCGCGCCGCGCGGTCCGCTTCAAGTTCTTTATTCAGCGCAATGGCTTCTGGCGAAGCCGCTCCCGCCTGGCGATCTTTTTCATACTTATTCGTCGCCGCCCAGTCCACCATGGAATTTGGCACTTCCTCCCATTCGGCTCTGTCCGCACTGTAGTAGCGCACGCGGTCTCCGTGGACTTCCCATTTGGTGGCTGACTGGTAGGAACCGTCTTTCAGGATGAGCCGTTTGGCCGTCTGCTGCGCGGAAGAATGAGCGAGCGACAGCAGCAGAAACACGAGCCCAGCGAGGACCATGCGAACTCCTCGCATTCGCATTAACTTTGTGCGCACATCGCAATTATGTACCGAAATCCCTGTCTTTGCTGGATATTTGTGAGTCTGCAAATCGCCTGGCGGAACGCGGCCAGCACGCGGAGAGTAGCTGGGAGTTGCGTCTTCTCTCGCAAACAGTGCACAATACTTGTGGATCCGGTGCCACGCGTTATTTTGGAGTACACAATCCAAATTGACGGTACGTAGTTTTAATTGACGATACTTTTTCAGGCAACGGGCATCCAAGTAATTGGTAAGGCAATAAGTGGCTTCAACATCCCCGCAGGCTGGGCGCTGATTCGAACGTGACGCCGTTTGAGACGTTACAAAGATGAAGCGCAGTGAGCCGGCTGAAGTCGCTGAGTGGCTTTCAACATCCCCGTTCCGTTTTAGGCATAAGCGCATCGCCGAATTTGAGCGAGAGCAGTGCCATCGGAGCTGAAAGCAGGACAATATGGCAACCGTTTCGGCCGTTTGCAGTTTGGAGAATTACCTCGTCCTTCCCGATCACACGATGGACGAACGTATTCGCGAAGCCCGGCAGGCCTTGGGCCGCGATGTTGTGGTGCTTGGGCACCACTATCAACGGGATGAAGTCATCCGCTTCGCCGATTTCCGCGGCGATTCCTACAAGCTTTCCCAGGAGGCTGCGAAGGCGGCGGGAAAGTACATCGTTTTCTGCGGCGTGCATTTCATGGCGGAAAGCGCCGACGTCCTCAGCCGTCCCGGCCAAATCACTATTCTTCCCGACCTCAACGCCGGATGCTCCATGGCCGACATGGCGGAAATCACGCAGGTGGAAATTTGCTGGGAACAACTTGTCAGGGCGGGCGTCAGCAGCGAGGACGGCGATGGCGTAACACCGGTGACCTATATCAATTCAACTGCCGCCATCAAAGCATTCTGCGGCGAACGCGGCGGCGTTGTGTGCACCTCATCGAACGCGGGCGCGGCCATGAAGTGGGGATTCAAGGCGCGAGCGGGAGCGTCCACACCGCACGGAAAGAAAATTCTCTTTTTGCCCGACCAGCATTTGGGCCGCAATACCGGATATGCAATGGGGATTCCGCTCAACGAGATGGTCGTTTGGGACCCCTATCAACTCAACGGTGGAACAACTCCGGAACAACTCCGCGCCGCGAAAATCATTTTGTGGAAGGGGCATTGCTCGGTGCATCAGCGTTTTCTTCCTGAGCACGTGGACAATGTCCGCGCTAAGTATCCTGGCATTCAGGTGATCGTTCATCCCGAATGCCGATGGGAAGTGTGCCAGAAGGCGGACGGCGTCGGCTCAACCGAGGGGCTTTTGAAGATGATCCGCGAGGCGCCTTCGGGCAGCATGTTCGCCGTGGGAACGGAAATCCACCTGGTAAACCGCATGGGCAAGGAGTTTGCCGCCGAAGGGAAGAAAGTGATCACCCTCGATGATTCCGGATGCCTGTGCACGACCATGTTTCGCATCTCGCCGCAGCATTTGTGCTGGGTGGTGGAAAACCTGGCGGAAGGCAACGTCGTCAATCGGATCAAAGTGAAAGACGATGTGAAGTACTGGGCGAAAGTGGCGCTGGATCGGATGCTGGAGATACGGTGAGGCACCGTTAGTCGTTGGCAAAAGCTCATATTCCGAAATGATGGTCTCGGTCGCTATAGATTCAAGGCCAACAGCCAACGACCAACGCCGGCACGATGCAGTAAAATATCTCTATAACATATGTCCGACCGCACTTTCACGCTCGAAGAAGCCCAGATGCTCCTGCCCGTCCTTGAGTCTCTCTTGCGCGCCGCGATTACCGGCAAGGAACTCATTGAAGAAGTGGACGCGGAATTTCAGGAAGTCACGCAGCGCATCTTTCTCAACGGCGGCACCTCGCTCAACATAGTTCCACTGGCCCGCAAAAAGGCCGAGCGCGAAAAAACAATGCAACGCGTGAAAGACGCTATGGCAGAAATTGACGCCACAGGCGTTCAAGTCAAAGATCTCGACATTGGGCTGCTGGATTTTCCCTGCGAAGTAGACGGACGCACCATCCTGCTGTGCTGGAAGCTGGGCGAGGACTCCATCACCCACTGGCATGGGATCAGCGAAGGTTTTGCCGGACGAAAGCCCATTGACGAGCGGATTGCCAAGGCGAAACGATCGCATTAGCGCGATTCCGCCAACCAATTCTTCGCAAAACTTTACGCAAGCAGGAAGCGTTCGTCCGTTCCTGAAACAAGCGCAAAGAGCTGCGCCGCGCATGCACGAAGGTACATGCGAATGACTCTGCGTGACCTCGCTCTGGTACAATTTTCTTCTTATTTGCGTTAGGAGATCGTGCGATGGCAGTCCGGAATGTGCCGCGAATTCAGCGAAAACTTGCAGTGTTTGTGACTTTTTCTTTCCTCGCTGTAACCCTGGGATGCCGGGGATTTTTTCAAAATCCGGTACTGCAGAGCGTGACCGTCGGCCCTTCGAATTTGAACTTGCAGCAGGGCACCACGCAACAAATGACGGCCACCGGCAACTTTGATGATGGAAGCACGAAAACCCTTACTTCCGGGGTCGTTTGGAGCAGTTCTGATACTACAATTGCCCCCGTGAGCACCGCCGGCGTGGTAAGTGGGGCCGCCGCTGGAACGGCAACCATAACTGCTGACGACGGAACCGTCAGCGGCACAGCGACTGTGAATGTCGCGCTGGCGAACGTCACTTCCATCAAAATCACGCCCACATCCGCGACCGCTACTGCGAATGGTGGAACCGCTCAGTTCACTGCCTTCGCCACCGTTTCAGGACAAAGCCAGCCAATAGACGTTTCCAAAACCGTGACCTGGTCCACAAGCGATACCAACTTACAGATCACGCAGGGTCAATCTCCCGCAACGGTAACGGCAGCGGGCCCTGAGGTGGTCACAATTACGGCGACCTACAACAGCACCACGACATTGAGAGCCACAGCCACCTTGACCGTACAGTAGCAGGCGCCTCCGCATTCTAATCTGCACCTAAGTTGCGCTGTACCCGTGCGCGACACATTACCTCCGCTTTGGTCACGACCAGAGGTAATATTGCCAGCCGCCTGCTTTCAACGGATGATCTTCCTACGAAGGTCGAGGAAGCCAGGCGCAGTATTCGCTCTTCCCGCGCCCACATCACCATGTCAAAAGTCCGCTGCATTGGAATTTCCACCGGAGGCGGTGACGCGCCCGGCCTTAACGCGGTCATCCGCGCTGCGGTCAAGTGCGCGATTCTCAAGTACAAGTGGAAGGTGATCGGCATCCCTGACGGCTTTGACGGCCTCATCTGGCCCGAGAAGTCGCGCGAACTTACGCTCGAGCATGTCAGCTCGATTCTGCCACGCGGGGGCACAATCCTGGGTACCACAAACCGGGGCAATCCTTTTGAGTACCGTGTAACGGAGAATGGCAAGGAAGTCACGCGGGATATTGCCCACGAGGTCATCTCCAACTCCCGCAAGTTGGGCATTGATGCCGTCATTGCCATCGGCGGCGATGGCTCACAGAAAATTGCCTGGGAGGTATTTCAGCGCGGCCTCAAGCTGGTCGGCGTTCCTAAAACAATTGACAACGATCTTTCCGCCACCGAAGTGACTTTTGGCTTTGATACCGCGCTGGCCACAGCCACTGACGCTGTGGACAAAATCCATACCACAGCAGAGGCGCACCATCGCGTGATGGTTGTCGAAGTGATGGGACGTGATGCGGGCTGGATTGCCCTTTCCGCAGGAATGGCCGGGGGTGCTCACGTTATTCTGCTCCCGGAAATTCCGTTTACCATCCACAATATTTGCGACTACATTGCGCAGCGGGAACGCGATGGCAAACACTTCACCATCGTCGTGGTTGCCGAGGGCATCAAGCTGCCTCCAGAGTTAAAAGAAAACCGCCGCCAGAACAGCCCGGTTGGCAACCTGATCGGTCAGGCAATCTCCAAGCAATCCGGAAAAGAAGTTCGGGTGAGCGTCCTTGGGCACATTCAACGCGGAGGCTCTCCCACGCCGTTTGACCGCATCCTGGCAACGCGCTTTGGCGTCGCTGCCGTCGAACTCATCGCCAGCGGCAACTTCGGCAAAATGGTTTGCCTGCAAAATAGCCGCATCGAATCCGTGTGCATCTCGGAGGCAATCGGTCATCTCAAGACGGTCGAACCCCGGGGCGAGTTGGCCAACACGGCCCGTGCCATCGGAATTTGTTTTGGCGACCTCGCTGGCTATGGCGGGTAGCCAGCGCTCATCCACTCTCTAAAGGCCTTCAATTGTTCGTCAGTCCAATAAGGACCGCCCAAAGGCATTCGTGGTGGCATTGTTCCACTCAAGTGATTTAAAACGTTCCGGGCATTGCTGGGTTTTGACATCCAGCTATGGTCTGCCAGATAAACCCCGAAGGTGTTCATGTGCTGGATGTCGGTGGCGCGAAACAGCGGCAAAATATCCCGCGCGAACGACGGCGTGATTGTCGCAACCGGTTTCCCGGCTGCATCGGCTTGGGTGGGAATATTGGTAGGAATGCTCATGATATGAATCACTCTCTTGCCGGACCGCAGACACTAATAGCCAGTGCCCGCTTCGCCGGCAAATTAAGAAAATGGAATTATGAATTGGCACAACACTTATGAAGGACTGCAAAAGCGGAATGTTGAGTTTCATAAAGTAGGCCTCAACTCCCCGAGGTAGGATTGAAAATATGACAGCGCGATAAACAAAGTCAAGAATTGTTCCCTCGCTGTGTTGATGGAAGAGAGTCAATCTGCTCAAAGTTTGCTGTTATTGGACACTGCTCAGAACATTGTTCGCCCCGCGCTTGCGCGCTGCTATATTAATTTCGTGATTCGGTTCTGCGCTTTCCGCCGCATGTTCGCTCTCCGCTTCTCGTTATTCTTTGTATTGGCCTCAACCATCGCCTTCTCCGCCTGTGGCCGCCATCACGGACATTCGCACGAAGCCGCTTACGTTTCCGCGCCGCAGGCGATCCTGCGCGACCAGGTAGCGGCCGTTTACAACAAAATGGGCGTGGTGAAAAATTCGGAGCGCGTGGAAGTGCTGGACCGCGACCGCCGCTATGTGAAGGTGCGCACCTCATCCGGCGTAGAAGGCTGGGTGGAGCAGCGTTATCTGGTGACGCAACAGGTTTATGACGGTTTTCAGAAACTCAAGCAGAGCGCGCAAAACGATCCCGTCCAGGCCGCCGGCATCACGCGCAATGACACGAATATTCACCTTACGCCGGACCGCAACGGGGACCACCTTTACCAGCTCACCGAAGGCGCCCGGGTTTCCATACTCAAGCGAGCCGCCACTCCCAAACTGCTGCCGGGGGAGCAGCAAAAATCGAAATCCGACGCTGGCAGCAAGCCCGTGGACCTTGAAGACTGGTGGCTGGTTCGCGATGCGCAGGGACGCACCGGATGGGTGCTGGGCCGCATGCTCGACGTGGACGCGCCGCTCGATGTCGCGCAATACGCCGAAGGTCAGCGCATAGTTGCCTGTTTTCCGCTCAACGAAGTCACCGACGGCGATAAGAAAGTTACCGAGTACCTCATGCTGCTCACCGAGCCGAAAGATGGCATGCCTTACGACTTCAACCAGATTCGAGTTTTTTCCTGGAACGTGAAGCGGCACCGCTATGAGACCGCTTACCGGGAGCGTGGGCTAGTCGGAGAGCTGCCCGTGACCGTTTCTCACGAAGATTTTGGCAAAGAAGGGAATCTTCCGACATTTACGATTCGCGTGCAAGACAAGACTGGCGCGGTGATGGAAAAGAAATACAAAATGAATACGCCGATCGTGAAACGGGTGCCAGCGCCCGGCGAAGCGACGGAAAGTCCAAAAACGCCAGATCGCTCAAAAAATCGCCGCTAAAAAACCACAATCGAACATTTCATTTGCGGGAGCGCGGGTAACTAGGGACTGTGTTTTGGGAAGGGCACAACTTCAGTCGTGCCGATAAGGATCTCAGAATGGCGCGGCTTTAGCCGCTGAGGGACGCAGACCGCGCGAAATTACCCGCCTTGTTTCAACTCCACCAACACCTGGCGCGCGATTTCTTTCAGAGTCTCGAATACACCCTGGCCCTGAAATGCCACTGCTTCCAGCACCGGCTCGTTCTTGCGGCGAAGTTCCTTGCTGAGGGCATCCACGGGAAGAATATTGGGCAGGTCGCGTTTGTTTAGCTGCAGAACGTAGGGAATCTTGTTGAAGTCGTAGCCGTGTTCTTTGAGGTTGTCCATCAGGTTGTCGAGCGCCTCAATGTTGGCGTCCATACGCTCCTGCTGGGAGTCAGCCACGAAAACGATGCCGTCTACGCCGCGCAGAATAAGCTTGCGGCTGGCGTCATAAAATACCTGTCCAGGAACGGTATAGAGGTGGATGCGGGTCTTGAAGCCGCGCACGGATCCGAGTTCCAAAGGCAGAAAGTCGAAGAACAGAGTACGTTCCGTCTCTGTTGCCAGCGAAATCATCTTACCCTTCTGCTGTTCAGCAGTTTTCTGGTAGATGTGCTGCAAGTTCGTGGTCTTGCCGCCCAGTCCGGCGCCATAGTACACGATCTTGCAGTTGATCTCGCGGGCTGCGAAATTAATGAAACTCAAAGACTTTCCTTTAACCCTTCGGCAGGCGCGTAGTACCCGCAAACAACTCTGCCACTGTGATGAAATTTGGATTGGTGCTTCTGGTTTTATATCACACGCCGCTGCGTTACCGGCAGGTTACCGCCGTTACTAATAGACACACAGCAACATCCTCCCGTCCTAAAGCCGGAAGTCAGCGCGCTCCATGTGCCTGGGGCAATGAATAGTACCCCGCCTTGGCATACGTCCTAACGCATGGTGAGGCGTAGGTCGAACAATCCGGACGGTCCACCCGGACTTCAATCTGCCGGTAGGTGGAGGCGTTTCCGGGATGCGTCAAATAACCCAGCGTGTACTGGTTTCTCGCGTCTCCCAGAATGCGGGAATAGGCATCATCAATCGCCGAACGCGAGTACTCAGTCACCACTTCTCCTCCGGTGGCGGCTGCGTATTTCGGCAAAATGTTGCTGTAACCCATCAGTGGAACATGTAGCCGCGAGACAGTCCCGACCCCCGGCAAGGCGTTGGAACCGGTCCCAATGCCATAGACCATAATATTGTTGGTCAGCAGCACCCGTAGCACGTCCCGGTAGCTGGCGCGGCTGCGGTACTCGCGGCCATCGCTGACAACGAAAATGATCTTGCGCCGTGATTTGTCGCGCCTACTCAGGTCAAACGCGGCCTTGAGCATCGCATCATTCAATACGCGGGACTCCTTTGGGGGCGTCCTGACCAGTGGCGCGCTGGGGTCGGCTGGCATACCGTTAATCGTGGGGCCTTGAGGGCCGAGCGGCCCGCTCATGACCGGTACGCCGTTATTATGGCCGCGCACAATTTCCAAATCGTCGAGCACCGCGCCCAACCTTCTTCCGGCCGATCCGAAATCCGAGACTTCGCCGACCGCGTTGCTATAGGTGTAAACGCCCACTTCATCGAATTGGCTGAAAGCGCCTTGCAAGGCAGAGAAAGTCTTGTTTACCTTTTGCAGCTCGGAATCCGGCATGCCCAGGTCAATAATGACGGCCACGGACAGAGCGAAAGGATCGCTGGTAAAGAAATTCATTTTTTGCTGAACGCCGTTCTCGAAAACCTGAAAATCCTTGGCCACCAAGCCGGGAGTCATACGCCCGGAGTCATCCGTAACCCTGACGGGAATAATCACCTGGTTAACATTGACCGTGAATACGGGATCCAGATTTTGCTCGGCTTCCCCCTTGGTCGCGCTCCCTTCGGGCACAGTCTTGATGTTGATCGGGGGTTTCGGGTAGTCCGGTTCCGGTTCGGATGCTGGAATATCGCCTGTTCGGGGAGGCGCTGTTTCAGGTATAGGCGGAACGTTTTCGGCAGGCTTGGCAGGAGATTCGTCCGGCACCGGAACCGGCGCTGCCGGCAGCGGCGGAGGCTCGTCCGGCTTGGTGGCTGAAGGCGCATCCGGAATATCCTGATGTTTGTTCTGCCCCTGCTGTTGCTGACCAAGGACGACCGCGCACATCAACGTCAGCAACGCAATCAGAAACCCGATTTTCAGCAGCCGCTTCTGCTCATTCATAGAATCAATCCAAGCCCAAAATTTAAAATGTTCTCATTTAGGATGCCTTACAGCGTTCGCTCGGTGCATCTAACTTTTTACAGACCTCGGAAAATCGAGAACCTATTCATGATAAGGGATAAACTGAGATTACCCTGTGCGCATGAAAACCTATCTGCCACAACTCGTTAGTGTACTTGTGCTGTGGTCTTTTCTGGCCACTGCCGAGGCGCAGCGCATCCCGCAGCTAGCGGGTCAGGATCAGTCTAATCCGCCGGGACAGGAATCCGACGATACTGCTGCCTCTGACCGTTCGACCGAAACCCTAAAAGTGAATGTGGACGTGGTGCAGCTGTTTTTTAATGTGAAAGACAAAAAGGGCGGGTTAATCCCAAATTTAACCAAGAACGACTTCGACCTCTTGGAAGACGGTAAGCCTCAGACGATCAAATACTTTTCAGCGGAATCCAATCTTCCACTCACCTTGGGGATTCTCATTGATTCCAGCGGCAGCCAGCAACGGGTTTTGCCCATGGAAAAAGAAGTGGGAGCCAATTTTCTTCGGCAAATACTGCGCCCCAAGGATGAAGCATTCGTCATCAGCTTTGATGTGGACGTGAATCTTCTCCAAGACTTTACCAACTCGGACCACGCTCTGCGTGCCGCCCTAAATAGCGCGACCATCAACGCGCCGACTTCAAGCTGTGGTATTCCCGGAATGGGCGGCGGGCCGCTCCCTTGCAGCGCCACGCCCCAGGGCACGCTGCTCTACGATGCCGTTTATCTGGCTTCTCATGACGAATTGTCCAAGGAAGTTGGCCGCAAGGCGATGATTTTGCTTACCGATGGCGAAGACCAGGGCAGCAAGCTCAAGCTCCGCGACGCAGTTGAGGCAGCCCAAAAGTCAGACAGCATTGTTTACGTGCTTCTGATCGCCGACCGAGGCGTGTACGCTTTCGGAGGCTACTCCGGCGACAGCGAGATGAAGAAAATGGCTGAGCAAACTGGCGGCCGGGTGATTGAGGTAGGCAACAAACAGGACAAACTTAAGCAGGCGTTTGATCAGATCGCTACCGAACTCCGCAGCCAGTACAACATTGGCTACGTACCCACAAACTCTACGAAGGATGGCACATTCCGCAAAGTCGAAATCCGTCCACACGGCAAGGATTACCGGGTTCAGGCGCGGGCTGGGTACTACGCCATGGCGCATAGCGGCGATTGACTTCCACTGATCAGCTGCTTCAAAGCGAGGACAGCCAATCACTTCCTTCGCCAGCGGAAGCCTTCTTTGGTGTTCTCAACGAGAATTCCAGCCGCAGTGAGTTCGGCGCGGATGGCATCTGAGACAGAAAAGTTCCGGCTGCGGCGGGCGGCTTCCATTTCAGCTAATTTTTGATTTACCTCGTCATCAGAAAGGCCCGCCGACAGTACCGCCGCTTTTAGTTCCTCGCTGATCTCGTTTTCCTTGCCCGGTTCTTTCCGCGCCCATTCCAGTACGGATTTCATCAGCGGCACATCGTCATCGCGCAGAATATCGAAAATCGAATCGAATTCTTCGAGCGTCTGCAACAGGGCTGGAACGTCTTCTTTCCTCACCTGCCCTGCATCAAGCGCCGCGTTAGCCGTGCGGACCATATCGAAAAGCGCAGCCTGGGCCTGGGCGGTATTCAAATCATCGTCCATGGCGGCGTGCAGCCGGTCACGGCTGGCCTTTGCGAGCGTTGCGATCGTTTGCCCTGCCGTTGCACCGCTCGGAGCGCTTGCGGCAAATTCGGTGTTCGTAAGCCGCCATCGAAAATTGCGGAGGCGCTCCACGGAAATGGCCGCCGCCTGCAATCCGTCAAAGGTAAAATTCAATTGATTCCGATACGGGACCGACGCCAGGAGAAAACGTATGGACGATGGCTTGTGTCCCTTCAGGACAAGGTCACGCAAGGTATAAAAATTTCCTTGGCTCTTGGACATCTTCTCGCCCTCGATCAGCAAGAACCGGGCGTGAAACCAGAACTGGGCGAAGGGCTTTCCTGTCAGCGCTTCCGATTGCGCAATTTCATTTTCGTGGTGCGGGAAAATTAAGTCTTCCCCTCCGGCATGCAGATCAAAACTCTCGCCCAGCTTGTTAATGGACATCACCGAACATTCAAGGTGCCATCCCGGCCGCCCGTTTCCGACCGATGTTTCCCACGACGCTTCTCCGGGTTTGGCCGCCTTCCACAAGGCAAAGTCACGCGCATTGTCTTTTTCGTATTCATCCACATCCACGCGCGCGCCGTCTTCAATTCCGGTAAAGTCTTTTTTGGAGAGCTTTCCATAACCAGGAAATTTGGAAATCGAGAAGTAGTAACTTCCATCTTCGGCGCGGTAGGCAAAGCCCTTTTCTTTCAGCTTCCCGACAAAATCAGCCATCTGCGGAATGTAGTCGGTGGCGTGAACAAACTCCGGCTGGCGCACATGCAGGGCCTTTAAGTCTTCCAAAAAGGCCTGCTCATATTTCGCCGTGTACTCCTTCACGCTAACGTGGTCGCGGGCGGAATTGCGGATGATCTTGTCATCCACATCGGTAATGTTCATCACGTAACGGACTTTGTATCCGCTCTGAGCCAGCCAGCGAAACAGAATGTCCACTGCCAGGAAGGTCCTGAAATTTCCAATGTGGCCGTAGTCGTACACGGTCGGCCCGCAAGCGTACATGCGAACTTCATTCGGCTGGAGCGTGCGAAACGGCTCCACCTGGCCGGACAATGTGTTGTAAATACGCAAGGCCATAGAAAGAAGAAAAGAGTGGAGCTTGAGAACAGAATTTTCATTCTAGGGGCGAGGGAGAAAACGGGTCAAATGCGCGGCCGCACTTGAGATAATCTTTAGACCATGAAATCCGCAGGAGAAATCGTCCGTTGCCCTTGGGCGCGCAATGAACTTTCCATTCGTTATCACGATGAAGAATGGGGAACGCCGGTGCACGACGACCGCACTTTGTTCGAGTTTCTAATTCTCGAAGGCGCACAGGCCGGCCTCAGTTGGGACACAATCCTCAAGAAACGCGAAAACTATCGCGCCGCCTTCGATAACTTCGACCCTGCTCGCGTGGCCCGTTATGATCGCAAAAAGGTGCAAAGCCTGCTGAAAAATGAAGGCATTATCAGGAACAAGCTCAAAATCCACTCCGCCATGCGCAACGCCAAAGCCTTCTTGCAGGTGCAGAAGGAGTTCGATTCATTCGATAGCTATATTTGGCGTTTTGTCGGCGGCAAGCCGATCGTGAACGCCAGGCGCGCCCACGAGCACATTCCCGCCAGTGTGCCTGAATCCGATGCCATGAGCAAAGACCTGAAAAAACGAGGGTTCAACTTCGTGGGCACGACCATCTGTTACGCCTTCATGCAGGCCACTGGCATGGTCAACGATCATCTGGTGAGCTGTTTTCGCTATACTCAAGTAGGCGAGTGACCGGCGGCTCCCATCTAAATGTTCCGGAAAGTTGCTACGCCGGGACAATCATTTGCATCTATAAACTGGAATTTGAATCAACATAACTTATTGTCCTGCTTCGGTCAGAACGCTTTTGTGGGTGAACCTCACCTTGTTGCTATGAAAGAACAGAGCACGAAATTTTACCGGCCATTGATGAAAAGATTTTCACGGACCGTGATCGCGGCCCTGGGGATAACCGTTGTCAGCTTTACGTTTTCGCCGGTAGCCCGTGCGCAGACGAACGGCGGCTCCAGTTCGACGCAACAGCCTGATGCCCCATCCTCGTATTCCGGCGCCAGCAGCATGAGATCCGGATCACAGGGCGGTGGCTATTCCTCGTCGCAGAGCCCCTATATGGGCAGCGTGCCCGAAGGCACGGCCACGTCGCAGGTGTTGCCGCTCACTTTCAAGGAAGCCATCGATCGCGGCTTAAGAAACAATCTTGGCGTCCTGCTTGTGAGCGACAGTACGCTGGCCGCGCGCGGCGAAAAATGGAAAGAGCTGGGAGCGCTGCTGCCCAATGTTTCAGGGTCGGTAAGCGAGAATGTGGATCGTATCAATCTGGCCACTTTGGGCTTCCGATTTTCCGGGCCGGCCTTTGCCGGAATTCCCAGCGTGGTTGGTCCTTTTGGCTACTTTGATGCCCGGCTCAATTTTTCGCAGACACTCTTTGATTGGAATGCGTGGAAGCGGGAACGTGGCGCGTCGCAATACGAGAAAGCCACCGAGTACAGTTACAAGAACGCCCGGGAACTGGTCGTGCTTGCCGTGGGCAATGCCTATTTAGAGGCCCTGGCGGGTGCGGCTCGTGTGGACACGTCTGAAGCCCAGGTAGCTACAGCAGAGGCACTTTTCAACAAAGCCCGGGACCAGCAGAAAGCAGGGACGGCCCCCGCGATTGATACTCTCCGTTCGCAGGTCGAGTTGCAGACTCGCCGCCAGCGGCTGATCGAAGCGCGTAATATTTTTGCCAAACAGAAACTCTCACTTGCCCGAGCCATTGGATTGCCTCCGGGCCAGGAATTTTCGCTCGTTGAAAAAGAGCCGTACCAGCCACTCATTCCCATGCCCGTGGATGAGGCGCTCAAGCGTGCTTACACGCATCGGTCGGATTTTCTGGCCGCGCAAGAGCAGGTGAAAGCAGCGGAATTTTTCCGCCACGCTGCTACTGCCGAACATTTGCCTACGTTGGGCATCGAGGGCAATTACGGCGACAGCTCGGTTGCGCCCGGCAATCCCGAAACTGTTTACCAGCTTGCCGCGACGCTGAAGATCCCGATATTTACAGGCAACAGATCGCATGCCGATGCTTTACAGGCGGAGGCTAAGCTGCGCCAGGATAAGCAGCAGATGGAAAGCCTTCGCGGCCAGATTGACTACGAAGTGCGCAGCGCGCTGCTTGATCTGCAAGCCGCTGCCGAACAAGTGGAAGTGGCGCAAAATTCCGTGGACCTTGCCAACCAGACCCTGACGCAGGCGCGTGATCGGTTTACTGCCGGTGTCACCGATAATCTGGAAGTGGTGCAGGCGCAGGAGTCGCTGGCTTCGGCCAACGAGAGCTACATTGCCAGCCTCTATGCTCACAACGTGGCCAAAGTGGAGCTAGTGCGGGCCATCGGCTATGCCGAAGAAGGCGTAAAGCAATATCTGATGAATCATGGACCATAATTGCGGCGCGTCGCGAAGCAGTAGTCGCGAAATTGAGAATGGAAATGCGACCACAAACGGGATTTGAAATGAACAGACTGAAAAGACAAAGACGATGACACCGACTGAAACTGAAAACGAACAAGAAAAAGCGCACGAGCCGCTGCCCGCGTCCGACAAGGACATGCATTGGAAGCAGAAGCTAAATGCCCGCGATCCCCGCTTCCGAATATTTTTGATTGCGGGCGTTATCGTCCTGTTGGTTGTGGGCTTCTTCGTGTGGCGCTACCTCACCAGCTATGAGTCCACCGACGATGCTCAGGTCGACGGCCATCTCAACGCCATCAGCGCACGCGTTGCCGGGCACGTCTTAAAGCTCCAGATCGTGGACAATCAACTTGTGAAGGCCGGCGAGCCTTTGGTCCAGATTGATCCCGCCGACTACCAGGTCGCATTGCAACAGGCCCAGGCGGATTACGACAACGCCGTGGCCGAGGCCAAATCCGCCGAAGCCAACGTACCTATCACCTCCGTTACCACGGAAAGCCAGGTCAGCACCGCCCAGGCTAATGTTGACGCCGCTCGCGCCGGCATTTCCGTGGCTAGGCAGCAACTTGACGCCGCCCGCGCTCAGCAACAGCAGGCGGAAGCCAACAACGTGAAAGCGCAAAGCGATCTTGCGCGCTACAAACAGCTTGTGGACAAGCAGGAAATTTCCGAGCAGCAATACGATCAGGCAATCGCTGCCGCCAGGGGTTCCGCTGCGGGCCTTGATGCCGCTCGCGCGGCCAGTTCTGCCGCGCAACATCAAGTAACGCAAAGCCAGGCCAGGCTTGAGGAGGCTGAGGCCAATCTGCGTTCCACAGCGACCGCACCGCAACAGATTGCTTCCATCAAAGCTCGCGCGGACGCAGCCATGGCTGCGGCGGAAATGAAGAAAGCCGCTCTCGACAAAGCCAAGCTCGACATGTTGTACACGCAAGTAGTCGCTCCAGTCTCCGGAATTGTGAGCAACCGTACCGTGGAAATCGGCCAGAATGTGCAGCCGGGCCAGCAGTTAATGACGATCATCCCCTTGGCGGAGAATGACATTTGGATTACCGCTAACTTTAAAGAAAATCAGTTGCAGGACATGCGCGTGGGCCAACGCGTCACCATCTCCGTGGATGCGCTCGACCGTGACTTTAAGGGCCACGTCCAAAGCATTGCGGGGGCCAGCGGCGCACGCTTCAGCCTGCTGCCTCCGGAAAATGCCACGGGGAACTATGTGAAGGTCGTGCAGCGCGTTCCCGTAAAAATCACCATTGACCCGGGCGAAGATAAAAACCGCGAACTGCGCCCCGGCTTGTCGGTGGAACCGAAGGTTTGGATTCGTTAGCGACATTGTGATATAGAGAAGCCAGGAGCAGTTGGCAGCTCATGTTCCGCATCATCACGGTCGAACGGGAATACGGTTCCGGCGCGGCGGCCATCTCATCAGAGCTATCACGCCGACTCGGCTGGAAGCTTTGGGACGAGCAACTCACCCAGGAAATCGCCAAACTCGCTAACGTTGAGCATTCGGTGGTCCGGCGTTGCGAAGAGCGCCTGGACAGCCGTTTTCATCGCCTGGCCCGGGTCTTCTGGCGCGGCAGCTTTGAGCGAAGCGCTCCACTCGCCTCCATGGACACCTTCGACGCCGATCGCATGGTCGCCCTCGTAGGCCAGGTATTCAGCGAAGCGGCCGAGCAGGGCAACTGCGTTTTCGTGGGCCGCGGCGCGGCCTACTTTTTGCGCGACCGGCCTGACGCATTCCACGTTTTTCTCTATGCTCCGCGCGCGGAAAAATTTCGGCGCACCGTGGCAGCGGGAAAAAGCGAACGCGAAGCCGACGAACTGCTCGATACCGTGGACCGCGACCGCGTGGAATTTATTCGCCATTACTTCAACGCTGACTGGCCCACGCGCGCCCTCTACCACATGATGCTGAATACGGCCATGGGGGATGAGAACGTCATCACAGCAATCCAAAGCGCCATGCAGAGAATCGATTCGCAACAGAAAACAGGCAAACGTCCGGCATAGCGCCACCCGTTCAAGAGCACGGGATTCTGAGTAGGTCCTCTGGTACCTTCTTTCGTAACTCCAGTGGTGCACCTTTTTTGTTGCTATTTAACATTCATGCAATATCTTCAGAGTATTCTGCGAAGTATCCGGCGGGCGCCGGAAGCAGCAAAGATTGGCTGACATCGCAAGCCATGGGAACGACACGATTTTCGCAGTCCGCCATTCCGTTGCAGGTTGCAGCCGTGTGTTACCGGCGGCTGGGAAATTCCGCGGAATTTCTCTTGGTCCGCTCCAACAGCGGCGATAAGTGGACCTTCCCCAAGGGCAATCCTGAACCTTCCATGTCGCACAGCCGGGCCGCCGAGCGCGAAGCCCGCGAGGAAGCGGGCGCGCAGGGCACGATTGAGCCCCACCATTTCCATCTTTACCTGCACTCGAAAGGCGTTTTTTGGAAGCCGCCAGGCGTCCGCGAATATGTGGTCAAAGCATTTCTCATGGAAGTCGGCGAATTTGTTCCCGCCGACGAGCCCCAGCGCAATCCCACATGGTTCTCCGCCGAGGAAGCGCGCAAACTTCTCGCAAAGGGCCGCGAAGTAAAGTACGCACGCGAAATCCAGATAGTGATTGACCGCGCTCTGGAACACCTTTGCCCGGCTCGTGTTGCAATCGCCCGCTAGAGTGTCAGCCCACGCCAGAACGCGCCCAATT
>Ga0134125_10000474_pt1 | contig 54545 bp, 42 predicted proteins | sample KB31751_FD_96464 | JGI IMG/M metagenome (GOLD analysis project Ga0134125, IMG submission 96464) | Terrestrial soil microbial communities with excess Nitrogen fertilizer from Kellogg Biological Station, Michigan, USA - KB3-175-1 | ecosystem: Environmental > Terrestrial > Soil > Unclassified ... | reverse complement strand
TCCACTGGTAAGCGCGCAGTTATAGGGCGGCGTGCCGCCGGACGCCAGCGTCACGATGTACGGAACTGTCACCGTCCCCAGCGTCAACGGGGATGCCGGCATCAGCAATTGCGGCACAACCGTAACCGAAACGTTCGTCGTCGCGTTCTGCGCCGGCGTATCGCTGTCGACCGCTTTCACTGTGAAGCTGAACGTCCCTGTCACCGTCGGCGTGCCGCTGATCGCTCCGGTCGTGGTCTTGATCGTGAGCCCAGCCGGCAGCGCGCCCGCGCTGATCGAATATGTATACGGTCCGACCCCGCCCGAAGCCGGGCAGGCGATCGCATAAGAAACGTTCGTGACTACCGGCGGCGGGCCGGGCGTGCATGTCATCGATACCTGTGGAATCTGGCTCAGCAGCACATCGACATTGCTGTCGGCGCCATCCGCCGCCACCAGGTCCGTGCGCCCGCCGCCGCCTTTGAAGTTGCCCGATGCGATCGCGAACACCGTGCCCGCGGTCGGATAATTCACGGCCGTCTGGAAGGTGCCATCGCCGTTGCCCGCCAGAATGCTCACCGACGGGCCCGAAAGATCGCCCGCCGCGATATCCAGCTTGCCGTCACCGTTGAAATCGCCGGTCGCGACAGTGCCCGGCACGAGCCCGGCTGGATAGTTCACGGCCGTGCCCAGCGCGCCCGTGGCGCTACCGAGCATCACCTTCACACCGACGCCGTTATCGCCGATTAATACGTCCGGGTACCCGTCGCTGTTGAAGTCCGCCGTGGCAATCGAGATGGGCGTAATGCCGACGGGATAAGTAGTAGCCGGCTGGAAGGTTCCGTTGCCGGCGCCCGGAACCACATAGACGACGCCATTGTTATCCACCGCGACAACGTCCGCGTTGCCGTCGCTGTTGAAATCTGCGGCAGCGATGTACGTCGGGCCGCTCGTCGACTGGCCGAATCCCGGAATCAGCGCGAACGTTCCGGTCCCGCTTCCCGTCATCAGGACGAGGCCGCCGGTATTGGCCGCCACAACGTCCGGGATTCCATCTCCGGTATAGTCCGCCACCGCGATCGATCCCGCCGATCCGCCCGTCCCGTAAACCGCGGGACTGCCGAACACACCGCCGCCGGTGTTGAGCATGACGGTGATCCCACCGGCGCCCGGCGTCGCGAGGACGAGGTCCGTGAGCCCGTCGTTATTTACATCTGCAACCGCGATCCCGGCCACGGGCGTTCCGGAGTTGTAATAAACGGGCGTCGCCGGGAACGTGCCGTCGCCGTTGCCGAGTTGAATCGCGATCTGGTTCGTTTGGCCGCTGAAGGTACTGGACGCTATGTCCTGGATCCCATCGCCGTTGAAGTCCCCAATCGCCACCGCATAGGCATTTGCGCCGCTCGTGTAACGCGTGGCGGCTCCGAGCCCACTCTGTGGATAATTGCTGACGCTGAACGCCTGCGGCGCTGTCTTCGCCGGCGCATATGTGTTGTCCCCCTGATAGAACGCCTGCAGCGCGCGGTTGCCGGATCCGAGCAGCGGCGTGCTGATCGTCGCGTTGTTGCCCGAAACCGCGCCTACCCCGAGAACGGTTGTCCCATCCAGGAAAGTCACCTTGCCGGACGGCGACGGCGACGATCCCGACACGTTCGCGGTCAGCGTGACCGGCTGGCCGAATACCGGGGACGCCGGCGTCGGCGTCAGAGTGATGACCGGAACAATCCGGACAAGCTGCGTTACCGTGCTCGAAGTGCTGGACGCATCGTTTGTGTCGCCGTTGTAGGTCGCCGTCAGCGAATGGGAGCCTGCCGTCAGCGTCGAAACACCCAAAGACGCGGCTCCGTTCGAGACAGTGACAGGGCTGCCGAGCGTAGCGCCTGCATCTTTGAAGGTGACGGTCCCGGTCGGATTTCCGGGCGTGATCGTCACCGAAAGAGTAATGTCCTTGCCGACGGCCGACGGGTTCTGCGATGAGCTGAGCGTAGTGGTCGTCGTGATCTGGTTGACGACTTGCGACAGGACGGGCGTCGACGTACTTCCCGCGTTATTCGTGTCGCCGCTATAAACAGCCGTCAGCGTGTGCGTCCCGACCGTGAGTGTCGAAGTGTTGAAGGTCGCTTGTCCGTTGCCGAGCGTCACGGGGCTTCCAAGCGCCGTCGGGCCGTCCTTGAAAGTGATATTGCCCGTTGCGTTGGAGGGCGACACCGTAGCCGTCAACGTGATGGAAGTACCGGCATCGCTCGGGTTCGCCGACGATTTCAAAGTCGTCGTACTGACCACCTGCTGGACCGCGATCGAGTACGGCTTGGTCGCGTTTTGCGGCGGCGCTCCGCTGTCGGAAATTCCCAGTGTGAAAGGCGATGCGCCCACCGCTGTCGGTGTCCCGCTCAAGACACACGTTGCCGGGCTCAGCGTCAGACCCGCCGGAAGAACGCCCGTCGCGACGCCGCAGGTATATGGTGGTGTTCCCCCGCTGGCGAGCGTATTCGTGTATGGCACATTTATCGTCGGCGATGTCAGCGGCGAAGGAGCCAATATCAGTTGCGGCTGCACTGTCAGCGAGAGATTGACGGTCAGGCTCTGCGCCGGAACATCGCTGTCCGTCGCCTGAATCGTAAACGCATAAGTGCCCTGGGCCGTCGGTGTCCCGCTGATCACGCCGGTCGAAGAATTCAGCGATAGTCCCGGAACCATCGTGCCGCTGGGCTGCGAGTACGTGTAGGGCGAAGTGCCGCCGGAGCCTGTACAAGCGAGGCTGTAAGGAACGTTCTGCACGACGGGCGTGCTTCCGGTCGGGCAGCTTAAGGACACAGCAGGCGGCACGCTGAGCGCCACGGCCACGTCGTCCGCCACGAGCGGAAACACGATGTCCGCCCGCCCGCTGCCGCCGCTGAAATCTCCCACACTGAGGCCAAAGAAGGCACTACCGGACGTCGAGGCAGGCATTCCAAAGCTCCCGTTGCCAAGGCTGGGTATGAAGTAAATGGTTGGATCGGCCGCGTCCGCGGCCAGAATGTCCACGATGCCGTCGCCGTTGAAATCGCCGGCGGCCACGATCTCGGGGGCGAAGCCGACGCTGATGCTCTGCGCGAGGCCGAAGGTCCCGTCGCCGCCGCCCTGCATGTAGTAGACCGCGCCATCGTTGTTACCGACCACCACATCCGGCTTGCCGTCGTTGCTGAAATCGGCGACCGCGATCGAGAAGGGGACGACCCCCGGTGAAAGGCTCTGCGGCGCCTGAAATGTGCCGTCCCCATTACCCAGAAGCGTCAGCACGTTGTTGTCGAGCAACGCAATGACGTCCGGGTTACCGTCAGTGTTCAGATCGGTTGCCTTGACGACGGGGAAAACTTCTCCCGTGGTTAGCTGTGCGGATGCGGCGAACGTCCCGTCGCCCTTGCCCTGCGCGTAGTACAAGCCGCCGTTCGCTCCATACACCAGATCGATCAGGCCGTCGCCGTTGTAGTCGGACACCGCCAGCGCGTTGATCTGATTTCCGAAATCCTGCTCCGCGCCCACCGTGAAGTTCCCGGCGCCGTCGCCGGACAGAATGATCAACCCGTTTGAGTTGTCCGCCAGGGCGATATCCGGCTTACCGTCACCGTTGAAGTCTCCGACGGCGATGTCGCCGGGCGAACTGCCCGCGGCGATATGCGGATTCGGGCCCGCCGTAAACGTGCCGTCCCCGTTCCCGAGCAGGATCGAGACCACGCCGGTGGATGGCGAGGAAAAGAAATCGAGGTCGAGAACGGCGATATCCTGCTTCCCGTCGAGATTGAAATCGCCGACGACCGTGGTGATCGTCTGCGCTCCCGTCGAGTATTGCGTGCCGGAGTCCAAACCAGCCGAAGGCCTCGTGCTGATTGTTTTTGAGAGCTGCGCCGAAGCACTGGAGCCGAAGGAAGCCGACCCGGCATAAATCGCTCGCAGCTTGCGCGCGCCTGGGCCAGCCAGAGGCGTGGACAATGTGGCCGTGCCGCCGGCGGAAAGCGTTTTCGATCCGATGACCGTTGCGCCATCGAGAAACACGACGGTGCCGGCCGCCGTAGACGGATTGACCGTTGCGGTCAGAGACATTGGCTGTCCGAAGTAGACAGTCGCCGGACTCGCCGTCAGGCTTGTGGTCGTCGCCGGCACAACGTTCAAGCTAACGAGACCCTGCGATGTCGCGAAGCTCGAATCCCCGCTATACGTCGCCGTCAGCGAATGCGTCCCGGTCGTGGAGAACGACGCGGTGATGGCCGCCTGCCCGCTCGGATCCGGCGCCACTGGACTGCCGATGGTGGTCCCGGCGTCTTTGAAGGTCACGTTTCCGCTGCCGCCGCCCGGCGTCACCTGCACTATCAGTCTGACCGTCGTATTCACTGTCGCGGGGTTGCGCGAAGAGGTCATGGTGGTCGTCGTCGCTGTCAGAATGTTCTGCGTGACCGTAGTCGAGGTGCTCGGCTGGTTGTTGGTATCGCCGTTGTAGACCGCCTGGATCGGATGCGAGCCGAGGCTGAGGGCGGAAGTCGTGAAGGTGGCGATGGCGCCAGGATTGAGCGTCACATTCGGGCCGAGCGGCGTACCGTTGTCCGTAAATGTCACATCGCCGGTCGGGATAATTCCGCCCGAAACCGGCACGACGCTGGCGGTGAAAGTGACGGGCGTTCCCTCGGCAGCGGGATTGGGCGCCCCCAGCGAGGTCGTCGTTGCAACCGGATTGACCGTCTGGGTCAATGCCGTGGAGGGACTGCCGTTATTGGTAGTGTCGCCGCCATAAATCGCCGTCACCTGGTGAGGACCGGCGGTAAGCGTCGAAATGTTCAGGATTGCCGTGCTTCCAGTAACCGGCACGGACCCGAGAAGCGTGGGCCCGTCGAGAAAATCCACGTTGCCGGTGGCGCCCGCAGGCGAAACCGTGGCCGTCAGCGCAATGGATTGTGCCCATGTCGACGGGTTTGCCGACGAGCCCAGGGTTGTCGTAGTGTTGCGAATGCCCTGGTACAGCGTCCACGAATTGCTGGTGTAATTGGTAACCGCAATGTCGGTCGCGCCATCGTTGTTGAAATCGGCCAGAGCGATACCGCGCGGAGACGTGCCCCCGGCGGGTAACTGGAACTCAAGCGTGCCGGTGAATCCGCCGTTCCCATTGCCGTAGATCACGTCGATGTTATTGTCACCGCTGTTCGAGACGACGATGTCGATCTTGCCGTCACCATCGATGTCCCCAAAAGCGGCAAAACCTGGGTGGGCGCCGACTCCGATCGTCGTGACCGGCTGGAACGTTCCGTTCCCATTTCCGAGCATCACGCCAACGTTGTTTGTGCCGTTATTTGGCGTTGCGAGATCGAGCTTTCCGTCGGCGTTGAAGTCGCCCACTGCGATCGAATAAGGCTGAGTGCCGCCCGTGGAAGAGATCGGCGTGCCCGCCGTAAATACGCCGCTGCCGTTGTTGAGCAGGATTGTGATGTTGTTTCCGGAGAGGTTGTCGACCGCGATATCCGGGAACCCGTCGCTGTTGAAATCCCCGGCGACAATCCCAAAGGGAAATCCGCCGGCGGGATAATGCACGGCCGCGCCAAACGTGCCGGAGCCGGTTCCGAAGAATACGCTGACATCGTTCGTTGAGCTGTTGGCGACCGCGATATCCGCGTTCCCGTCTCCATCGAAATCGCTCACAACCAGCGCGTAGGGATTGGTTCCACCGCCCGTCGAATAATCCACGGATCCCCCAAACCCCCCTGTGCCGTCGCCCAACCGGATGGTCAGCGCATTCGCCTGCTCGCCGACGCTGGCGATGTCCGCCTTTCCGTCGCCATTGAAATCGCCGGTGGCGACACTCTGCGGGCGATCCGAAACAGACACCACCGATCCGGTCCCGAATCCTCCGATGCCGTCGCCGAGGAAGACACTGACCTGGCCGGCGCCGTTGCCTGCATTCGCGCTTGCGACAACAACGTCTGCCTTACCATCGTTGTTGAAGTCCGCCGCGGCGAGCGACCACGGTCCGTTGAGGCCGCCGCTCGTAAGCGCGCTGAAGTTCGCGTTGGTGAGCCCGCCGGTTGCGTCGGCAAGGATCGTTTCGATCTGCACCGCCGATGCGCTCGCGATCACGCTCGCGGTCCCGAGGAACAACGCCTTCAACTTATTTGCGCCGGCGGGGAGGAATTTCGTCGTCAGCGTGGCCGTGCCGCCGGAGACGGTGCTGGTTCCGAGAACTGCGGCGCCGTTATAGAACGAAACCTGGCCGGTCGAGCTGCCGCTCACTGTGGCCGTCAGCGTGACGGCCGCGCCGAACGTAGCCGTGCCGCCGGCGGGCGAGATCGAGAGGGAAGTTGTCGAAGCTGCCTTGACGGTCTGTGTGAGGGCGCCCGGCGGGCTCGCCTGATTATTCGCATCACCCGGATAATCCGCCGTAATCGGGTGCGAGCCGAGAGCGAGGCTGTTGGTCGTAAATGTGGCAACGCCGCTCGCATTCAGGTTGCCGGTTCCGATGCTGGCTCCGTTGTCTTTAAATGTGACCGTGCCGGTCGCTGTGGACGGCGTGACAGTCGCGGTAAAGATCACGCTTTGACCGGAAGCAGACGGGTTGGCGCTGCTGGTGAGCAACATCGTCGTCGTGTTCTCGATGTTCTGAATAAAAGTCGCCGATGTGCTGGGGTTGGCGCCCGCGTCTCCGCCGTAAACCGCGGTCAATGAATGCGAGGCGAGCGTCAGCGCCGAAGTCTGCAGAGTCGCGACCGAACCGGAGAGTGTTTGCGGTACGCCTAGATTCGTCGCGCCGTCTTTGAATTGAACCGTACCGGTCGGTTGATAGATGCCTGCCGACTCTGACACGTTCGCCGTGAGCGTCACGGTTGCGCCGGGAATCGCCGGGTTCGGACTTCCCGAGAGCGTCGTGACCGTCGTGTCTTTGTTGACCGTGAACGTCACACCCGTCGACGTGCTGGTAGCGTGCGCGGTGTCGCCGTTGTAGGTGGCCGTGATCGTGTCGGTCCCAACACTGCCGGAGGCCACATTGCTGAGGGCGGCGGCACCACTTGCGTTGAGAGTGGCCGGCGACAGGATCGGCGTGCCGTTGCTGTAGAAGGTGACCGTGCCGGTTGGAATCGTGCCATCGGCTGACGTCACGGTCGCGGTCATGTTTGTGGTTGCCGTGAACTCCACGGTGGTGGGCGTTACGTTCAGGCCGGTGGTCGTCGCGGGCAGCCCCAGAAACACGTCGATGTTGTTGGTTGCGTAGTTCGGGACGAACAGGTCGGAAACACCGTCGCCGTTGAAATCCCCGACAGCGATCGCATAGGGAGATAAATCCCCGGAAACTTCCGTGAACGGAGTCTTTCCGCCGAAGTTGCCGCTGCCATTGCCGAAAAAGACCGTCAACGCGTTCGAGCCAGTGTCGGCTGTGATGACATCGAGCTTCGCATCTCCGTTGAAGTCTCCGAACGCGATAAAGTTGGGGGCGGACCCGTCCGTCGACCCGGTGGCGCCCGTTGGAAAAGTTCCGGTGCCCGAGTTGATGCGGATGTTCGTCGTGCCGTCGCCGTTCACTGTCACCAGGTCAGGAAAGCCATCACCATCGAAATAGGCAGTGGTCAGGGAGGTCGGGCCGCTCCCTCCTGACGTGTAATTGACTGCGTTGGCAAAGCGGCCGGCGCCCTGGTTCATGAGCACGCTGATGTTGGCGGAGCCGTGGTTCGCGGTCGCAATATCCACATTGCCGTCGTTGTCGAAGTCTCCGAGCACGATTCCATCGGGATTCGTGCCGACGGCAAGGATGTTCGAGCCGGAAACCGTGTTGAATGTCCCATCTCCGACGCCGGTCAGGTAGGCGACAGTCGATGTCGAGAAATTGGCGGCAACAATATCGGGAATGCCGTCCCCGTCGATGTCACCGATCGCGACGGCACCCGGTTGCGACACACCGCCGACGACTGCCTGGTAGGGAACGCCCGTGGCGAAGCTCCCGGTACCCGACCCCAACAACACGATGACCGCGTTGGAGATGGAGCCGAAGTTCGCCACAACGAGATCCAGATGCCCGTTGCCGTCAAGATCGGCGACAGCGACGGCGGAAGGGTTGGTGCCGGCGCTGAAAACCGCCGGGGCCGCGAAGCCGCCGCTGCCGTTTCCGAGAAAAATGCTTACGTTGTTGCTGCCGAAATTTGCCACCGCCACGTCGACTTTGCCGTCTTCATTGAAGTCGCCCAATGCCGCAAATGCCGGATTGGCCCCGGATGCTGAGTTGGCAACGTTCACCGGGGTTTGGAAGCCGTTTTGGCCAGTGGACCGGACCGTTTGCGCCAAGGTTCCGGAGGTGCTGGCGGTGTTTGTTCCGCCGGCGGGAAAGTAGTGGGCTGTGATTTTATTCGTCCCGGCGGGTAGGGCCCGTGTCGTGAACGTCGCCTGGCCAGCCGACAACGTCCCGCCGCCGATGGCATTTGCGCCGTTGTAGAAGAACACTTTCCCGGTCGCCGCGGAAGGAGTGACCGTCGCGGTGAATGTCACCGCGCTCCCGAACGTCAACGTACCCGGGTGCGATGAGGCAAGTGCTGTCGACGAAGAGATCGTCAGCGAGAACGTCTTTTGACCGCAGGCCCCCCCGGTCACTACAACATTGCTGAAAACGCCGGAGACGGCCGGCGTTCCGCTGATTGTCGATGTACTCGCTGGACCGGGGGCGATCGTCAGCCCAGCGGGCAGGCCGGTCGCGGACCAGGCGACGGCCGCGCCAGTGCTGGTCGAAAGGCTGGTGTTATAGGGGACACCCGCGGCACCGGATGGCAGCGGCGAAGCCGTGGATATTAAGCAAGTGGCGCCTTCCAGCGGAGCCAGTATGATGCCGCATAACGTTGCGACGACCAGAATTTGCAGCCGCTTCAAAGCGTGCTCGCCTCATGGAGTACTGCTTCTAACATATTCTGCAATTGTAGGATACGAATGATAGTGCGATTTATACCATCCACTGACAAAGGTGTCTATTATGTGCGGCAACTCACTCTTATGTGAGTTACACCTGCGTGCCCGGACTGGCAAGCAGGCGCGGTCCCGGCCCGCCGATTGAAACCTGAACCCGCGCAGCTAACCGAATATCTGCCGGAGCGCCGCGCCAACTTCCGCGTATTGAAACCGGAAACCCGCCTTCAATGCCGCCTCAGGCACGACTCGCGAGCTGTCGAGCATATGCTGCCCGAGTTCCCCGAAAGCCACCCTTAGTACGAATGCAGGCACCGGGAACACTGCAGGCCGATGCACTGCGTCTCCCATCGCCCGCGTGAACTCCGCATTCGTCACCGGATGCGGGGCCGCCGCATTCCACACGCCGGAAATATCGTGTTCAACGGCATGAACGAAGAGCGACGCCAGATCGTCAATGTGAATCCAGGGCATCCACTGCTTGCCTGACCCGAGCCTGCCCCCAGCGCCGAGCTTGAATACAGGGCCCATCTGCGCCAGCGCGCCGCCTTTTCCAAGCACGAAGCCGATCCGCAACAACATCACCCGCACATCGAATTCAGCCGCGCGCCGCGCCTCGGACTCCCAGGCCCTGCAGACATCCGCGAGAAATCCGCTTCCCGGCGCTGATCACTCGGTCAGCACCTCATCACCGCGGTCCGCGTAGTAACCGATGGCCGATGCCGACACCAGCACGCGCGGCTTCCGCGGCGAGCGCGCAATGGCGTCCACCAGATGCCGTGTTCCGACGACCCGGCTGTCGCGGATTCTTCGCTTCACCTCATCGTTCCAGCGTTGTGCGACCGGCTCGCCGGCCAGATGAATGACAGCGTCCGCGCCGGAAACGCTGTCGAGCGGCGGCTTGCCAGCGAGCGGGTCCCAAATAACAGCGCCAGGGGACGGACGACGGCTCCAGACGCCGATGGTATGCCCGACCTCGCGCAGGCGAGCGACGATGCGTCTGCCGATGAAGCCCGTGCCGCCCGAAACCATGCAGTCCATACGCGATAAGGGTCCCTTCCGGTGCGCTCCAACTGCGCGATGTGGTTGATGCAGGCTTCCGGGCCGTATTTTCGCCGTCACTTCCAGCCCGAGTAGCGCAGCAAATTTATTGTTGCATTTTGCTATTGTTCTAGTGTAATAGTACAGATAGCAGGGACGCGCCGGGAAGACGAGAGCGTCACCGGCGAGAAACGAACCGATGACATTCCGCCTCGACATGCATAGCGGTGTGCCGGTTTACCGGCAGATCATCGATCAGGTGCACGCCGCGCGCGCCTCGGGCGCTGTGCGGGCGGGAGACCGGCTCCCCACTGTCCGCCAGCTCGCGGTCGATCTGTCGATCAACCCTAATACCGTCGTCCGCGCCTACCGCGAGCTCGAGATCACGGGCGTCGTCTCGACCCAGCAAGGCACAGGAACCTTTATCACCGACGCGAAGATTGAGCAGAGTCAGGCCGAGCGCGAGCGCCTGCTCGATCAACTTGTCGCGGATTTCGTGGCCCGCGCCGGCCGCGAAGGCTTCACGGTCAAAGAACTACGCAGCCGCTTGAAAGAACTCGGCCCTCAGGAGAACAACCATGGCAGACGTCTATAGCGCAATCACTCGCAGCTTCGCCAATCAGAACAAAATGGCCAGCGTCAACAAGCCCGGCCTGCTCCTGTTTATCGTTTGCCTTCTCGCTGGCTTCGCTGCGTCCGCCGCCGTGCACAATCCAGCTCCCGCCGTTGCGGGCCTCCTGATCGGCATGTATCTCCTCTTTGCGGTCAAGGTCGCGGACCAGTGGGAAAAGGCCGCTCTCCTCCGCCTCGGCAAGTACAAAGGCCTTCGCGGACCGGGCCTCTTCTTCGTCATCCCCGTAATCGACACCGTGACCGGCTTTGTCGATCAGCGCATTCGCGTTACCGATGCGAGCGCCGAGTCCGCTCTCACGCGCGACACCGTGCCGGTGAACGTCGACGCCATCGTTTTCTGGGTCGTTTGGGATGTCGAGAAATGCATCCTCGAAGTGGCCGACTTCCGCGAAGCCATCCAGAAAAGCGCGGACCGCGCTGCGCGAATCCATCGGACGCCACGATCTCGGCCAGATGATCACCGAGCGCGAAATGCTCGGCAAGGAACTGCAGCGCGTGCTCGACGAAAAGACCACCCAGTGGGGCATCACGGTGCAGTCGGTCGAAATCCGCGACGTCCACATCCCTCAGGCGCTCGAGGATGCCATGTCCCGCCAGGCGCAGGCCGAGCGCGAGCGCCAGGCGCGGATCATCCTCGGCACAGCCGAAACGGAAATCTCGTCCAAGTTTGCCGAGGCCGCCCAGGTTTACGCCGATAATCCCGTGGCTCTCCATCTGCGCGCCATGAACATGCTCTACGAGGCACTGAAGGAAAAAGGATCAATGGTGATCGTCCCCTCCTCCGCTGTCGAGACGATGGGGCTTGGCGGCATGCTCGGGACCACCGCCCTCGGAAGCCCGGCGCTTCCGAGGCCGACGGCCTGAGGACCGCCGGGCCGCCGATGCGCCGTGCAGCGCTCCTGGGGATCCTCTGCTCGCTTGCCGGACTCGCGCAGTCCCGCTTTGAAGTCGCCTCCATCAGACGCAGCTCCTCCACAACCGGCGGCGACGGTGACGTCACGGTCGAGCCCGCCCGCTTCATCGCGCGAAACACGACTTTAAAGCGGCTGCTCTTCGAGGCATGGCAGATCCCGTATTCACAGATCACTAGCGGGCCAGCATGGATCAATACCGACGAGTTCGATGTCGACGCGCGCGCCGCCCAGCCGGTCCCCTCCACGCAACTCCGCACTATGCTTCGCGGCCTGCTCGCCGATCGCTTCCAGCTCGAAACGAGCACCGGCGCGCGCCAGCAGCGCGTGTACCTCCTCACAGTGGAAAAAGGCGGCGCTCACCTGATTGGTCCGCCGCGCGAAGGCCCGCGGGTCGAGCGCTTTCACGGAGACCTCACGGAATTCGCCAACACACTCGCGGTGAAGCTCTCGATTCCGGTTCCCAATCCAAACGCGCCGGGCATCCCATCGCAGGCAGCCGGCATGCCGATCCCTGTGCTGAACCGGACGGGAATCGATGGCGTCCGGGATCTCACGATCGAACTCCAGCTCGAACAATCGACCGACGCTTTCGCGCTCTGGCAGCGCGCTCTCCGCGAACAACTCGGTTTGCGTCTCGAAGCGGCACGCGCCGCCGTGCCATTCTTGAATGTCATAAAGGCCACCCGCATTGCCACATCGAATCAGTTGGAGCCATAAGTTTGCGGCCTCGCGCCTTTGCGTGCGCAATTCTGATCGCGGCCCGCAACCCCACGGTCGATAAAATCGTCAACAGAACCTGGTATGAGAAACTGACGGCGTCATGACCGGATTGCGCGCCAAACCCGCCCTATCCGCGGTCGTCTTTGCGGTCGCGCTATTCGCGATCCTCTCGCTCGCCGGTCCTTTTGCGACAGGTCAGGAAGCGCCCGCTCCCGTTTCCTCTCCTGGCCCCGGCGAGCCCCCGGCGCACGAATCTCTCACCTGGCAGATCGAATGGCGTCTGATCTCGGCCGGCACCGCGAAACTGACCTGGAATCCCGCGCCGCGCGGCAGCACGGTGCCAAGCGATCTGCGTCTGCATATCGAATCGACGGGCCTTGTCTCCCGCCTCTTCCGGGTTGACGACGACTATACGGCGACTCTCGGCCAGAACATGTGCGCGCAGAGCACGTCACTCATCGCGCACGAGGGTAGCCGCAACAAGGAAACCCGCGTCACCTATGACACTGCGAATCACAAGGCGTTTTACGCCGAGAAGGACCTCACCAAAAACACGACCATCAACCGCGAGGTCGACATTCCGCCCTGCGTCCACGATGTAATCGGCGGGCTCCTCGTCCTGCGCACCCTGCGGCTCGAACCCGGCAAGACGGTCCAGATTCCTTTGAGCGACGGCAAAAAGTTCGTGCAGGCCAAAATCGAATCCGTGCGCCGGGAGGACCTCAACACCGCCCTCGGCCCGCGCAAGACCATCCGTTACGAAGTCTTCCTGTTCGACAATGTTCTCTACAAGCGCTCCGGGCGGCTTCACGTCTGGCTGACAGACGACAACAGCCGCCTGCCCGTGCAAATCCAGGTAAGGCTCCAATTCACCATCGGGACCATCACGTTCAAGCTCGAAAAGGAAGAAAAATTGTGAGGACACTCGCGGCGCGAGCCACCCTGATCGCAGCGGCGGCAATCATGCCGACAGTCTTGTTAGCGCAAGCTCCTCTCCCCCAAAAAGACGCTCTCGCTCTCGCCACCCGCATGGTTCAGCTGATGGAATCCACTGCGCTCGTCGTCCCCGGCTTGCCATCGGCCGCCGGCCCGCTCAAGCAAAACGCCCAAACCACCATCGCCGCCATGCAGCGAGCGCCGCTCAACGCCGCCCTGACGTTCCAGTTCCTCAATCAGGTGAAGGCGTATCTCGCGCTGGCCGATTCATTCCCACGCCCTGGCCAAGTTCCCGCCGCCGCCGACCAGCAGTACAACGAGCTGCGTGACTCACTGGGCAAAATGCAGCGCCACTTCGAAGCCGTTCTGTCATCGCAGAGCCAGGTCACGCAGAAGCGCGATCCGGATCCGAACAATCTGAAGCGATATGCCGACGAGGATGCGAAGCTTGCCCCGCCCGCAGCCAAAACGCCCCGTGTCGTCTTTCTGGGCGATTCCATAACCGACGGCTGGAGGCTCAACGAATACTTCACTGGCCGCGACTTCGTCAATCGCGGCATCGGGGGGCAGACCACTATCCAGATGCTGGCGCGCTTCCGCCAGGATGTCGCGGGCCTCGCCCCGAAGGTCGTGGTCATCCTCGCCGGCACAAACGATATCGCGGCCGGCATCTCAACGGGTCAGATCGAAGAGAACCTCGCCACCATGGGCGATCTCGCGAAAGCTCACGGCATCAAGCCTGTCTTCGCATCCATCCTGCCGGTTAGCGACTATCACAAGGATGCCGACCCGGCGTACGAGATGACAGCCAGCCGTCCGCTCGCGACCATCCAGGCGATCAACAAATGGATTCAGGGATTCTGCCTGAGCCAGGGCTTTCCTTATCTCGATTACTACTCGGCGATGATCGACTCTTCCGGTCAGATGCAGGCGGATCTTGCCGATGATGGCCTCAATCCGAACGGCAAAGGTTATCGCGTAATGTCACCGGTCGCGGTGGATGTTATCGGCCGAGCGCTGGGGGCTCCGGAGCCCGAGGAGCAGCGCAAGCGCCGCTTCAATTTGCTGGGAAGATAGCCGCGCCGCGCCCACGCCGCCACCCGAAGAGCGCGAGAGCCGCCAGGCCACTGCCGAGCGCGACAAACGTTCCGGGCTCGGGCGAATCCGCCGGCACCTCGGTGAAGACCGCTGAAAACGCGCCCTGGTTGTAGCTATCCGACAGCAGCGACCAGCCCACGTTATCGTGGTCGGGGTCGTTGGCATACACGGCGGGCGCGGTCGCCGTTCCGCCGTCGGGAACCCAGGTCACGTCTCCCGATAACGGATCCGCGAGCACGAACCAGTATTGTGCGCCTCCGACCAGTTGCGGCAGCGCGCTGGAGTTCCGATCGACCACGTAAGTCGATAGCGGCGCGGCTTCGTCGAAAGTCGCGAGGTCGAGCGACAGAGTTTCAATCGGATTGCCCGGTAATCCGCCGAGGGAATCGTAGAGTGAGATCGTGGCGGGGTTCGCGTCAGACGTACTGGTATAGGCCACAATTTCGATACTCTCGAGCGCGTAGACGAATCCGGAGTCGGATGATGTCGGGGCTATGAACGACGCGCCGTCCATGATGTCGATTCCCAGCGGTGATCCGGCCCCGTAACCGGAACCATAATTTGAAATCGTGATGTCGGACGCCCGAAGAACCGTCGAGCACAGAACCGCGCCGGCGAGAAGCAGGATCGAAAGTTTCATGCAGGACTAGTTATAACGCCGGGGTGGTCCGAATGATACCCCCTAAATGGTAAGCCGCCGTGAGTTAGCAGCCCTTACTAACTTTCGGGAGCCACTAACTATTGGCACTCTTGACGGTCCGCCGCGGGGCTTTCAATCTAGCAGGTATGTTCGCGGAATGGTTCAAGCCGCGCGTCGCCGCTCGCAAAAAAGCTTATGGCAAAAACGCTCGCGGCACCAGCATGGTCGAATTCGCCCTGATCGCTCCGTGGTTTGTGTTCCTTTTCATCGGCGCATTCGATTACGGGTTCTACTCCTACGCGCTGATCGCGACCCAGAACGCCGCGCGCGTTGTCGCGATGTACTGCTCGACCAGCAGCAGCCGCGCGGCGAGCTGCAGCGCCTGCACGTATGCGACGAATCAACTCGCCAACATGCCGAACATGTCCGGCGTTACCACCTGCGACGCTTCGCCGCTGGTTCTGACAACTTCCGTCGTCAATGTTACAAACGACTCGTCCGGAACGGCGGCCCAGGCGAGCGTAGTCTATACGACCCCTGCTTTGATCCCGATTCCCGGTCTGCTGCCCGGAACAATCACCATTACCCGCACCGCCGTCATGCGAGTACAAAGTTGATGCGCGCGACGAATGGTGTGACAGCCAGTGACCGCCTGCGAAGAGGAAGCGGGGCACTCGAGTTCATCATGGTGGTCATTCCTTCGCTCTTCCTGACCACCTCGGTCTTCGAAATGTCACTGGCAAGCTGGCAGTTTCATTCAATGGCCTACGCCATTGAGGTCGCTGACCGTTACGCCTGCTCCCACGGCCGCACGTGCACCAAAGGCGGCAACGCCTGCACGATCCGAGTTCAGGACGTCGCAAATATGATCGCGGCCCAGGCCCCGGCTCTCAACTCCGCGAAGCTGAACGTGACGCTGGCAACCCACAACGCAGGCGCCAACGTCACCTGCAACCCGCTCAGCACCTGTTTCTCCAACGCTGCCCAGTTTCCCAGCACGACGGATAACGGCGTCGGCCTCGACATCACGATTACGGCGACGTATCCAGTCAGTAATCCGATTCCCATGTTCTGGTTCGGATCCGCGACATCTTCGAACAGCACGTGGAACCTCGGCGCCACCACGAAGGGAAATATTGTTTACTGATCGCGCATTCGCCTCGTGCGTCCGCGAACGAGGACAGGCAGGCCTGTTCATGGTCATGACCCTCACTGTGGTGATGGCCGCCCTCGGCTTCGCCGTCGACATCGGCATGGGTTACTATACGCGGCAGACGGCACAGACCGCGGCCGATGCCGCGGCCCTCGCAGCCGCATCCTGGGCATCATCCTCCGGTCAGCCTGCTTGTGGAGCGGCCACTTCGTGCAGCAATACCGCCAGCGACTGCCCCAACCCCCCGACAGCCCCCGGGACCGACCTCGATATCGGCTGCATCTACGCCCAGCAGAACGGATTCGTCAACAACGGCACGACGCAGATCGTGAAGATGTCCGCGAACACGACCACACCGCCGGGTGTGAGCGGCAACACGCCGTCGTACTGGGTAAAGGCCGACGTGACCGCGAAACCATTTACGCTCTTCGGGCGCTTCGGCGGCGTCAATCAGTTCACGATCAACGCCTCGTCGATCGCCGCCGTCGAGTATTACGGAGCGGGCGCCTGCATCTACGTGCTCGACCCGTCGTCAAGCGCCGCTTTCTCTGCCAGTGGAGCTTCCACGACAACGGCCACCTGCGGCATCTTCGTCCATTCGACTTCCACCAGCGGCTTCAAGACAACGGGCTCGGCGTCCGTGACAGCAAGCCAGATTTTGATCAACTCGAGCAGCTCTTCGATCGGTGGTTCGACATCCGTTTCTCCGACTCCGACTTACAACGCGGGGTCGAGCGCCACCAGCGATCCCCTTTTGCTTTCGATACCCTCGTTCACCGACTCTACGTGCGATGCAGCCCATACCAATGTGAGTGTGGGGAGCACGACTACACGGAATATCGATGCGGGCACCTATTGCGGCGGCATCACCATCAGCAACTCCGCCACCGTCACATTCACGGGCGGTGCAAGCCCCACCATTGTCAAAGACGGGCTCTCGATCATCGGCAATTCGATCGTTACGTTCAACGCCGGTCAATACATCCTGAACGGATCCAGAAGCAACGTCGCTCTCAACTTCGCAAACGGCACACACGTGACGGGCACACACGTCACGTTCTTCATCACCGGCCAATACGGCCATACTATTGGCGCGGTGCAGAGCACAGGCGCGACGGTTGTCAACCTTTCGGCTCCGAACTCGGGCGCCTACGAAGGCATGCTCTTTGTACAGGACCGCAATCTCAGCTACACCACCACCAACTCGCTCGCCAATTCCGCGTCGAGCGTGTTGCAGGGAACTCTGTATTTTCCGACAACGCCGCTGACCTACTCGGGCGCTTCGGCGACAGGAACTTACACGGCGATCGTCGCCAAAACCATCTCTTTAACAGGCAGCGCGAGCTTCAAGAACGACCCGACGGGAATGTACACCGGTCTGGCGACCACCGTCCGCGGCTTGATTCAGTAGCGCTGCCTTCTTTGCGCCGTGAGGGCCTGAGCGCCGTTCACTGGCGCGAGATACCCCCCAACGCGCCGCCACAACCATGCGCCGCCAGGTGAGCTTCCAGTTGCTCCTGTGCCTGCTCGGACTGCTTGCGGGCTTCCGCCGCGCCCTCCCGAATCCTGCGGTAAGTTGTCTCCGGCATCATTCCCACTCTCTCCCGCAACACTTCGTTCGCCCGCTGATAGTCGGAAAGAAATGCGCGATAGACCCGGCCGGAGACGATCCCGCTCGTCACAGGGCACTGACATGAAACTTCTGACAACATTCCAGGGCGTTCGCTGTCAGGAAAACTCCTGGGCGGCCCTCAGGAAAGTGTGCCACCACACCCGTCAAGCCGGCTGCGCGTGTTCTGGCGGACAGCCGGATCAGGCGTGCTCGCTGTCAGAATCAGCAGGGGGCTACTCACCTCCGCGATCACAATGATGCGCCGCCAAGTGAGCCTCCAGCTTTATCCTGGCCTCCTCCGAACGGCGGCGGGCCTCAGCCGCTCCGTCCCGGATCGTGAGGTAAGTCCTTTCCGGCATAACCCCGATACGCTCGCGAAGGACATCCATGGCCCGTTGGTGATCCGACCGGAATGCGTTGTAGGCCCGCTGGAGCCGTTCGCGCTCCTCACATGCTGTCGTCATGTCACTAACCGAACATTATGGCGCATACTCATAAAGAATTCATCAGTGGAAGTGGCTCGCCGCACCGTCCGCTCTTGCTGCTGACTAATGCGCCTGGCTGCTACGATGGCGGTCTGCGCCTCGGCATTCATACCTCGTGCGCCAAATCGCTGGAAAATGCCGCTCTGACAGCCCATAAGCTCGGCGCGAATACCTTCCAGATCTTCTCGGCCAGCCCAAGGATGTGGCGCGCCGGCGCCCTTGATCTGACGGATGTGGAGAATCTCCGCGAAGTCCGCGCCTGCCTCGACCTGGCGCCGCTCGCGATCCACACCAACTACTTGATCAACCTCGCGAGTCTCGATCCCGTCACGCGCGAACGCTCGATCGTTTCCTTCCGAGGCGAGCTTGACCGCGCGGCCACGATCGGCGCCGAATACCTTGTCCTGCATCCGGGCAGCTACAAGAACCAAACCATCGAAGGCGGCATAGCCGCCCTCGTAGCCGGCCTCACGGAGGCCGCCCGCGGATTCCGTGCCCCGGCCCTCACCGTTTTGCTGGAAAACACAGTCGGCGCCGGCGCTCAGATCGGCAGCCGCTTTGAGGAATTACAAACCATCCGCGACCAGGCTGCGCGTGTGACCGATCTGCCGATCGCGTACTGCCTCGATACATGCCATCTCCTCGCGGCGGGCTACGATATCGCGCACCCAGCCGGACTGAAGAAGACCCTCGCGGAGGCCGAGAGCGTCCTCGGACTCGACCTCGTGCGCGTCATCCACGCCAACGACTCGAAGGGCGGGCTCAATTCGCATCGCGATCGCCACGCCAATATCGGCGAGGGTCACATCGGCGAAGCGGGCTTTCGCCGCATCCTCCGCCATCCGAAGTTGCGCGATAAGGCATTCATTCTGGAAACACCCGTCGATGAGGAAGGCGACGACAAACGCAACGTGGATGCCCTGAGACGGCTATCGCGCCCGGGCCGTTAAAGGCTTCGCCGTTTTTTGTGGCGTGGACTCCAACCCCGCGCGGTTTGAGAAACTGAAATTTCCCCGCATGCCCGAGAAGACGTACGACCACAATCAGATCGAATTGAAGTGGCACGAGCGCTGGCAGTCCGAAGGCCTCTACAAAGCCGAGGAAAACTCAGCCAAACCCAAGTTCTACGTGCTCGAAATGCTGCCTTACCCCAGCGGCGCGCTTCACATCGGCCACGTCCGCAATTATTCGATCGGCGACGCCCTCGCGCGCTACATGTGGATGCGCGGCTACAACGTCCTGCATCCCATGGGCTGGGACGCCTTCGGGCTCCCCGCCGAAAACGCCGCCATCCAAAACAACCGGCCGCCCCGCGATTGGACGCTCTCCAACATCGAGAAAATGAAGCGCACCCACCGCCGCTTCGCTTTCTCCTACGATTGGGACCGCGAGGTCACCACGTGCGAGCCCGAATACTACCGCTGGAATCAATGGTTTTTCCTCCGCATGATGGAGCGCGGGCTCGCCTGCCGCAAACAAGCCCTCGTCAACTGGTGCTCGCTCTGCGCCACCGTGCTCGCCAACGAACAGGTCGTGGATGGCTGCTGCTGGCGCCATGAATCGAATCCCGTGGAGCAACGCGCGCTCGAGCAGTGGTTCCTGCGCACGACGGCCTATGCGGACGAACTCCTGCGCGACATCGCGCAACTCGAAGGAGGATGGCCCGAGCGCGTCCTCACCATGCAGCGCAACTGGATCGGCCGCAGCGAAGGCGCCGAGGTCGACTTCCTCATCGAAGGGCACGGCAAGGTCCGAGTCTTCACAACGCGCATCGACACCATCTATGGCGCGACCTGTGTGATCCTCGCGCCCGAGCACGCCATCGTAGCGAGACTGCCTGCGGACATGCAAGCGGCCGCGAAGAAGATGGTGGACGCCCGCGCCCAGCAAGGCCCCGGCGACATCGAGAAAGAAGGCTTCGACACCGGTCTGCGCGCAGTCAATCCTTTCAGCGGCGAGAAGATTCCGGTGTGGGTCGGCAACTTCGTCCTCCTGGGATATGGCACGGGCGCCATCATGGCCGTCCCTGCTCACGACGAGCGCGACTTCGAATTCTGCAGGAAATACGGCATCGATATTCGCCCGGTGATCCGGCCTCTCGACTGCCCGTTGCCAGACGTCGCCACCATGACCACAGCATCCGGCGACTATGGCATTGTCGAAAATTCCGGGCCCTTCGACGGTCTCACCAGCGAAGACGCACGGACGAAGATGGCCGCCCACGCTGAGAATGAAGGCATTGGCAAAGCCGCCATCACGTACCGGATCAAGGACTGGGGCGTCTCCCGCCAGCGCTATTGGGGCACGCCGATTCCCGTCATTCATTGCCCGGCAGACGGCGTCGTTCCCGTCCCGGATGACCAACTCCCGGTCCTGCTCCCGCGCCAGATCCAGATCACTGGTAAAGGACGCTCGCCGCTCGATGAAGTCCCCGAATTCGTGAACGTGACCTGCCCGAAGTGCGGCGGGCCCGCGCGCCGCGAGACCGACACCATGGATACCTTCGTCGATTCGAGCTGGTATTTCTACCGTTACTGCGACCCGCACAACTCGGCCGCGCCGTTCGATTCGAAGAAGATCGGCTACTGGTTTCCCATCGATCAATACATCGGCGGTGTCGAGCACGCCATCCTGCACCTGATCTACTCGCGTTTCTGGACTAAAGTCATGCGCGACCTCGGCCTGATCACCAACGATGAGCCCGCCCGCAAGCTCTTCACGCAGGGCATGGTGGTTCGCAACGGCGCGAAGATGTCGAAGTCGAAGGGCAACGTCGTACCCGCCGACGAAGTCGCGGACAAGCACGGCGCCGATACCGCGCGCCTGTTCGCGCTATTCGCCGCGCCGCCGGAAAAAGACGTCGACTGGATCGATGCTGGCGTCGAAGGCATTTACCGCTTCCTCGGCCGCATCTACCGTTTCGCGACCCGCAACCTGCCGACAGTGGGCGGCGACGGATCCGCCGACGCGAAGGTGCTGGGCAAATTGCACCGCACGCTCAAAAAGATCACCAGTGATTTCGATAGCCGCTGGCACTTCAACACGTCCATTGCCGCAGTGATGGAACTCGTGAACGAGATGTATGCCGAAGAGCCGCGCATCTCGGCCGCAGCCATGGAGCAAACCCTTCGCACCCTGACTCTGATGATCGCGCCCTTCGCGCCTTACCTCGCGCAGGAGCTCTGGGAGGAACAAGGCAACACCGGCCCCGTCTTCAAACAGGAATGGCCGGACTTCGACCCCGATCTCGCGCGCGAATCCGAAGTGGAGATTGTCGTCCAGATCAACGGCAAAGTGCGCGCCCGCATGACAGTCCCCGCGGGCACGGACAGCAATGGCCTGATCAGCCTCGCGAAAGACGATGACAAGATCGCCGCATTGCTCGAAAGCAAGACGGTGCTGAAGACCATCGCGGTGCCCGACAAACTCATCAACTTTGTCGTGAAGTAGCATGCACCTGTAGCGCGGGCCATCGCCTTTTGTGACCTGCTCTTCGGCCCATATAATGGACTCGTCGCAATCCCCAGGTATTCCCCATCGCGATACAACCGGCGGCCCATTAACTATTTCTGTCATAAATGGTACAATCGCGTCTCACAGTGAATAGCGCAACAGCCGCTTTTGGGGGGCGCCGAGCGTGCTCGATTTCATAATCTTCCGAACCTTATTCATACTCATTCTTGGGCTGAGTGCCGGTTACTTTCGTCCGGGCGACGTCCCTTTCTGGCCGGCCGCTTTTGTCGGGGCCGCGGGCGGTGTTCTTGCCATCATCCTCGAGCGGCGTATCGCGCGCATCACCCTCCAGCGCCTGTTCGGGGTTGTTTTCGGCGTCGTAGCGGGGCTCTTTTGCGCCGCTCTGGTCAGTCTGGTGATCGGGCAGGCGGGCGAATCCTCCGCCGGCAACTCTCTTCATTTCGTCCAGATCGTCTGCCTGCTTCTCTTCGCGTATATTGGCGCGGTCACGGGCGCATCCAAAGGCGAGCTCCTGAACCTATCCGCGATGGGCGGAATCTTTGGCACCGAAGCCGACAGCCGCGCCAACCAGAAGATCCTCGACACCAGCGTCATCATCGACGGACGCATCGCCGATATAGCCGCCACCGGCTTCCTTGACGGCACCCTCGTTGTTCCGCAGTTCGTTCTGCACGAGCTGCAGATGGTTGCCGATTCCGCGGATTCCATGAAGCGCAATCGGGGACGCCGAGGGCTCGACATCCTGCAGCGCATCCAGAAAATGGCGCATCTCAAAGTCCAGATCGTCAACGACGACTTTCCGCATGTCAACGAAGTGGACATGAAGCTGATCGAGCTCGCGAAGGTCTACAAGTGCAAGATCATCACCAACGACTTCAACCTCAACAAGGTCGCGCATGTGCGTGGCGTCGAAGTCCTGAATATCAATGAGCTGGCCAACTCGCTCAAGCCGATCGTGCTGCCGGGCGAGCTCATGCGTGTCTTCATACTGAAGGAAGGCAAAGAGTACAACCAGGGGGTCGCCTACCTCGATGACGGCACGATGGTCGTTGTCGACAACGCCCGCCGCATGATTTCGAAGACAATCGATATATCCGTGACGAGCGTTCTGCAAACCACCGCCGGCAAGATGATTTTCGGCAAGTTCGACGAACGTGCGCACGCCGCGGCTCTCGGAGCGGGCACAGGCGCACCCGCCCCCGTCGTGGAACGCCGCGACGCTCCTTCGCGTCGGGAGCAGGCAGTGGGAGAGAATTAAGATTCTCCACGGGAGATCAGGCCGATTGTGAAAACAGCCGTCATCCTGCCAGCAGCCGGACTCGGAACCCGGATGCAGCGCGGCGCCGCCCCCGCCGAGTCCACTGGCACCAGCCGCAAGCAGTTCATGCTGCTCGAAGGCTCGCCGATCCTCGTCCATACAGTCCGCAAATTCGTCGCCTCTCCTCTTATTACATCTATCGCGGTCGCTGTGCCCGAGGATGAAATTGCGTCCGTTGAGGAAATGCTGGCGAGTGAAGGCCGCGGCCTTTTGGGTTCCCTGCGCGTTGTCGCGGGAGGCACGACGCGGCAGCAGTCGGTCGAAAACGCGTTCAACGCGCTCGACCCCGATACGGATATCGTCGCGGTACACGACGCGGTGCGGCCCTTCGTCGATCTCGAAACCATCAAGCGCGTGATCGAGGAAGCCGCCCTCAATGGCGCCGCCATCGTCGGCATCGTCCCGGTCGATACCGTCAAACAGGTCAGCGGAGCTCAGGCCGGCGGCGCGAAAGTTCGCGCCACGATCTCTCGCGAGCGCCTCGTCCTCGCCCAGACCCCTCAGGTCTTTCGCTACGACGTCCTGAAACGCGCTTTCGAAGCGGCGCGCCGCGACAACTTCATCGGAACGGACGAAGCCAGCCTCGTCGAACGACTTGACCAGGTGGAGATCAGCGTCGTCCTCGGCAGCGAGCGCAACATCAAGATCACACGCCCGTCCGACATGGACCTCGCGCGTCTCTTTTACGATCAGGAAACTGCGCGCCGTTGAGCTTTCCTTTGAGCACAGCCCGGATCGGACAAGGCTGGGACGTACATCGCATCGGCGCGGGACGCCCGCTCATCCTCGGCGGTATCACCATTCCGTGGGAATTCGGCCTGCTCGGACACTCCGACGCCGACGTTCTCTCGCACGCCATCACCGACGCGATCCTCGGAGCCATCGCCGCGGGCGACATCGGGATGCACTTCCCCGACACCGATCCCCGCTGGAAAGGCCGCGACAGCCTCGAATTCCTGCGCCATGCCTGCGATCTGGCTGTGAAGGCCGGTTTCCAGATTGTCAACGTCGACGCGACAGTCATCCTCGAGCGTCCGAAGCTGAAAGATTACCGCCAAGCCATCCGCGAATCGATTGCAAAGACCCTGTCTGTCGATGTCTCGGTGGTCTCCGTGAAGTTCAAGACCGCCGAGGGGGTCGGGCCGGCAGGTGAAGGCAAATCGGCCGAGGCCCAGGCCGTCGTCCTACTTGGCGGCTGACGGATTCCCCGCTGCCATCAACTTCCGCAGTAGCGCCGCCGTATCCTCATGCTCGACCCAGCCGCCCGGACCGATGTGCATGCCCTCGGCCATGTTCACCGGCAGACGCCCTTCCTGGTTCTTCACGTCCATCCGCGCGCCCTTCTCGACGAGCAGCTTCACGACGTCATTCGCGCCGCGGAACGCCGCGCCATGCAGCGCCGTGTATCCGATATCGTTCTTCGCGTTTACGTCACCGCCCCACTCCATGCACAAACGCAGCGCCTCCGGCGCCTCGGTCTGCGATCCATGACTCTGCCCGTCGGACCAACCCACTCCCGCCGCGACCATCAGCGGTGTCGTATGATCGTTCGCCGCGAGATTCACATCCGCGCCCTTCTCCTTCAAAAGCTTCATCACGGTCACGTCGTCGGACTGCGCGGCGCGCCAGAACGGTGTCGCTCCGATCATACTCGCCCAGCGCCCGTCAAATGAAGGCTGGCCACGCAACGGAATCTTCTTCGTCAGTCGCGCATTCAAATTCGCCCCATGCGCGATCAGAGCATTGATCACATCGAGCTCGGTCACCGGGTCTTTCTCCGGCGGTGCGGGACGTGTCGACCACTCCAGGTTCCGCATGTCGATGGCCGCGTACAGCGGAGCGCGTCCCTTCCCATCCACCAGATTCGGGTTCGCACCCCTTTCGAGCAGGAAATTTGCCAGTGAGTAGTGCCCGTTCACGACGGCGACCAGCACTGCGCTCGTGCCGTCCTGAGCCGTCTCATTGACGTCCGCACCCGCTTTAAGCAACAGGGCCGCGGACTTCATGTCGTTCTGGCGCGCCGCGAACAAAAGCGCGGTCATGCCGCCGACCGGGAACGGGGCCGAGAAGATCGTATCCAGCGGCTTCGGCGGAGGCGCCGCCTTCGTCTTCGCATTCAGATCCGCCTTGTGCGTGATGAGCACGTCGACTGCGGCCGCATTCCGCTCGGCGGCGGCCCACATGAGTGCGGTCTGCCCGGTTGCATTCGTCTTGTTGACGTCTGCCCCGCGGTCGAGCAGGATCGCGACCGCATCCGGCTTACCCGTCCGCGCAGCCACCATGAGCACGGTGTCGCCCGATTCCGAAACGACCTTGTTCGCATCTTCACCGGCGTCGAGCAGTTTTCCGATGATCACAGCATTGCCGTTCGTCGCCGCCAGCGACAGCGGCGTCGCACCGAAGCGATTCGCCGCCTTGACGTCGGCTCCCGCCTTGATCAGCAGATCAGCACTCGTCACATTGTCATCGCGGACGGCCCAGTCCAGCGCAGTCGTCCCATCCGGCTGAGCGGCGTTGACGTCGGCCTTCTCCGCCACGAGCGTCTTCACGGCCTCGTGGTTGTGAGCCATAGCCGCGTCGGCGACGCGCGTGTCCGCCGCTGAACCCAGTTGGGCAAGGGCAAGAAGCGGGAAAACCACGGCAGCGGATCTCATAGTTTCGGTCTGATTGTAGCCCATTACTGCTTTCCTTGTATGAGCTTAGCCCCGAATTTGACGGCAAATCCCGCGGCCGGCGGAATATCATTGTAGTCGCGGAATGCGTACGTTCGTCATCCTCGCGGCTCTTGCGCTTGTTTCAGTCGCCTCGGCGCAGGATGTTGCCTCGGCGCACGATGAGGCCTTCCTCACCAAATACTGCGTCACCTGCCACAACTCCAAAACCAAGGTCGGCGGACTCACACTCGACACCGCGGATCTCACGAGCGTCCCCGCTCATGCCGAGATGTGGGAGAAGGTTATCAAAAAGCTGCGCACAGGCGCGATGCCGCCACTCGGCATGCCCAAGCCGGATAAGGCAACCGCGGAGGATTTCGTCACCTCCATCGAAACGTCGATCGATAAAGCGTATGTCGCGCACCCGAACCCGGGCCGCCCAGCGCTTCATCGCCTGAATCGCGCCGAATACGCCAACGCGATCCGCGATCTGCTCGCGCTCGACATCGACAGCTCCCAATATCTGCCGACGGACGATGCCAGCTTTGGCTTCGACAATGTCGCCAGCGTGCTTGGACTTTCGCCCGCACTGCAGGAACGCTACATCGCCGCCGCGGGCAAGCTTAGCCGCCTCGCCGTGGGTGATCCCGCCACCAGCCCGATTGTCGATACGTACCGGGTGCGCTCCGACATCTCGCAGGACGATCACATCGAAGGCCTCCCGCTCGGGACGCGCGGCGGAGTTCTTATCCACCACACGTTCCCGCTGGACGCCGAGTACGTAATCAAGGTCAAGCTGCTGAAATCGACCGTCGACCTGCTCTTCGGCGGCAATGCCCAGGATGAGACCCTCGAAATCGCTCTCAACGGCGAACGTGTCAAAAGGCTGACGATCAACCCGAAGGTGAAGGTGGATCCGAACGAGCTGGTGGACAAAGTCCGCAACGATGGGTTCGACCCCGCCGCCGCGACGAAGCTCAGCATGTCGCAGCCGCAGGACAATCTTGAAGCGCGCATCTTCGTGAAGGCCGGTCCGCAGACCGTGACGGCCGCGTTCCTGAAGAAGACCATGGCGCCAGTCGAAGATCTCCTGCAGCCGTTCGAGCGCAGCACCTTCGACCCGAGCGATCCGAAGGGGCTGCCGCACGTTTTGACCGTGAGTATCGCGGGCCCTTTTAATGCGAAGGGCGCGGGCGACACGCCCAGCCGGCGCAGGATCTTCACGTGCCATCCAGCCAGCGCGGCCGAGGAAATGCCCTGCGCGCGCAAGATCGTGACGTCGCTCGCCCGCCGCGCCTATCGCGAACCGGTCAGCGACACCGACCTCGAGACGCTGCTCGGCTTCTATCAGCAGGGTCGCAATAAGGGCACGTTCGACGACGGCATCGAAATGGCTTTGCGCCGCATCCTCGCGAGTCCGCAGTTCGTGTTCCGCTTCGAGCGCGACCCTGGTCCGATCCTTGCCGGCGCCAACTACCGGATCACCGATCTCGATCTCGCCTCGCGCCTGTCGTTCTTCCTGTGGAGCAGCGTACCCGATGATGAGCTGCTCAATCTCGCGAGCCGGAGTAAACTCCATGAACCTGCCGTGCTCGAGCAGCAGGTTCGCCGCATGCTCGCGGATTCCCGCGCGCAGTCGCTCGTCGACAACTTCGCGGGACAGTGGCTCTACATCCGCAACTTGCGCGGTGTTGCTCCCGACCTCGAAGAGTTCCCCAACTTCGACGACAACCTTCGGCAGGCGTTCAAGCAGGAAACGGAACTCTTCTTCGGCAGCATCATGCATGAGGACCGGAACGTCCTCGATCTGCTCAACGCGGACTACACCTTCGTCAACGATCGGCTGGCGCGCCACTACGGCATCCCGAACGTTTACGGCAGTCAGTTCCGCCGCGTGAAGGTCACCGACGACGCGCGGCGTGGAATTCTCGGCCAGGGCAGCCTTCTCATCGTCACGTCCGTCGCCACGCGCACGTCGCCTGTGCAGCGCGGCAAGTGGATTCTCGAAAACATCCTCGGGACGCCGCCGAATCCGCCGCCCGCGGGCGTGCCGCCGCTGAAGGAAAACGCGATCGGCGCGAAGGCGATGACGGTCCGCGAGCGCATGGAAGCGCATCGGAAAGATCCCGCGTGCGCAGGATGCCACAAGGTCCTCGACCCGATCGGCTTCGCGATGGATAACTTCGATGGTGTGGGCGCGTGGCGAACGCTCGGCGAGGACGGCACGAAGATCGACGCCTCCGGACAGCTCGCGGACGGCACGAAAGTCAACGGCGTCTCCGATCTGCGCAACGCGCTGCTGAGCCGTCCGAACGTTTTCGTCGGAACCATGACCGAGAAGCTGATGACATATGCGCTCGGCCGCGGAGTGGAATACTACGACATGCCGGCGATCCGCGCGGTGGTGCGCGATGCCGCGCGCAACAACTACCGGTTCTCGTCGCTGATTTTGGGCGTGGTGAAGAGCACGCCGTTCCAGATGAGAAGATCGGCCGACGAGAGCGAGCGGGCCGGGAGCGAGAAAAGAGGCAACTAGATGAACTTCGTCACAAAGAAGCACCTGCCGAGGCGCGCGTTCCTGCGCGGTATGGGGGCGGCGGTCTCTCTGCCGCTGCTGGATTCGATGGTCCCGGCGCATACGGCGCTCGCCGCAACCGCGGCCAACCCGAAGAGCCGGCTCTGCTTCATCTATGTGCCGCACGGCGCCGTGATGGACAAGTTCACGCCGTCCAAAATCGGCAACGATTTTGAGCTGCCGCAGATCCTGCAGCCGCTCGACCCCTTCCGCGACCGCCTGACCATCATCAGCGGACTCGCCAACAAAGCCGCCGAGTCCCAGGGAGATGGCGGCGGCGATCACTCGCGCAGCGCGCCATCATATCTGAGCGGCGTCCACCCTAAGCGCACCGAGGGTGAAGACATTCAGGCCGGCATCACGATTGACCAGATCGCGGCTGAGCGCATCGGCCAGGACACACCGCTTCCTTCCCTCGAGCTCGGGACCGAAGACACCGGACTCGTCGGCGTCTGTGATGTCGGCTACAGCTGTGCCTACATGAACTCGATCGCGTGGAAGACGGCCCAGACGCCGTTGCCCATGGAGATCAATCCCCGCGTCGTCTTCGAGCGGCTTTTCGGCGACGGATCAAGCGATGCCGAACGCCTTGCCAACAAGCAGGCCGACCGCAGCATCCTCGACTCTGTAACGAAAGAAACGGCCCGCCTCGGCAAAGGACTCGGCGCGCGCGACCGTTCCCGTGTCAACGACTATCTCGATAACATTCGCGAGATCGAGCGGCGGATTCAGAAGGCGGAGCAGCAGTCCGCCAATAATACGCTGACGGTGCCCGAGACGCCGATCGGCGTGCCCGAAGCGTTTGAAGAGCACGTGAAGCTGATGTTCGACCTGCAGGCCCTGGCGTATCAGGCGGACATAACGCGTATTTCGACATTCATGCTGGCGCGCGATCTGAGCCAGCGGACGTACCCGCAGGTGGGCGTGCCCGAGCCGCATCACGCGACGTCGCACCACGGCAACAACCCCGCGACGATCGCGAAGCTGGCGAAGATCAACACGTACCACATCACGTTGCTTGCCAACTTCGTGGCGAAGCTCAAGTCCACGTCAGATGGCGACGGCACTCTGCTCGATCACTCGATGATTCTTTACGGAAGCTCCATGAGCAATCCCAACGAACATAACCATTTCCCACTTCCTTTGTTGCTGCTGGGCGGCGGGTCAGGACGTCTGCAGGGCGGGCGTCATCTGAAGTTCGCGGAGCGGACGCCGATGTCGAACATGCTGCTGGCGGTGATGGAAAAGTCAGGTATTCATATGGACAAGCTCGGCGACAGCACCGGCATGCTGGAGCTCTGAAAAAGACCGGCGGCGCGACTTCATCGTCAGGCGGATCGGCCGCGCGCGCCTACTCGCTGAACAGTTCTGCGAGGGAGATGGCCAGCCCGCCCGCGGAAAGCAGCGCCGTTTGTTCCTCCGGCGCCTTGCCCGCGTGATTCTCCCAGGCACGCCGCTTCACCGGCTCGATGACCCAGCAGTACGGAACCCCGAATTCGTGATAACGCTCGCATTTCGCAAGCATTTCCCCAGGGCGCTGCGAGGGGGAGACAACCTCTACGCACAGCATCGGCGGCTCGGCGAGGATATCCCGATACAGCGCCTTCTCTTTCGTGCGTAACACGCAGACGTCCGGAATCAGCACATCGTCGCCGATGCGAATGGAGAGCTCAACGCGGGTCCGAGCCCGTCCGACCGCTCTTATGAGGAGAGCACAAAGCCAGACGCAAATTTCGGAATGATGGTCGGTCCCCAAAGGTTTCGGTCGCAATTCCCCGGCGATCAACTCGGTCTGCGGCTCGAAATGCCGGTCCAGGTACTCATCGATCGAGAGGAGCATTTCCGCAGTCCTCATTTGTCCACCATCATAAGCACGAACGGACTTTGGTTCACAAGCCTGATGAAAAGTAGCTTCCGGCGCGTTCTCAACAACGCCGCCCACGTCGCCACGTAAGCACAGCCCGCGCCGCTTCTGATAACCTTCAAGAGTCAAATTCGAGGCCGTTTTCATGAGTCTGGTGTTGAAGACTGTGGTGCGACGCATTTCCGCCTTTCCGCTCCTGCTGTTGTTCAGCGTCTGTCTGTTCGCTCTGCAGCAGGGTGGCTTCCGCCAGTTCGACCGCCGTCAGGACAACTACTACTCCTATGGACGTCCGGTGCCGTCGGAATTTTACTGGAGCCGCCTGCAGTACACGTCCGGCTACGCCAACGGCGGTTTTCGCGGCTATCGCGGCTCGTGGTCGCGTGATTATCCCAAGGCCGACAACGATTGCCTCATCGCGCTCCGCCGCCTGACGCGCATCAACTCACCGTCGCCGCTCAACGTTGCGGATCTGGACAGCGATCACCTGTTCGACTACCCGTGGATCTACGCCGTCGATGTCAACACATGGACCTTTACCGACGCCGAAGCCAAACGGCTGCACGATTACCTGCTGAAGGGGGGCTTCCTGATGGTCGACGATTTCCACGGCACCGACGATTGGGAGCACTTTATGGCGGGTATGCGGCAGGTCATTCCCGACCGTCCGGTTGAAGATCTGAAGGATGAGGACGAGATTTATCATGTCCTCTACGACATCAATGAGAAGTTTCAGATTCCGAGCGAAGTGTACGTCAACACCGGACGCACCTATGAGAAGGATGGCTACGTCCCCAAGTGGCGTGCGATCCGTGACGATCACGGGCGCATCATGGTCGCGATCTGCGCCAACATGCATCTTGGGGACGCCTGGGAATGGGCCGACAGCCCTGAGTATCCGGAGAAGTTTTCCGGTCTTGCCTTCCGCATTGTTCTGAACTACATTACCTATGCGATGACGCACTAGACACATGACCCGCAAGGCCCGTCTTCAGATGATTCCCGTCCGTTCGTCCCCGCGGCCCGATGTTCGAATTCTTGTTTAAATACCCTCGTTCGGTCTATTCGCGGGGCCAGTTTTCCTTTCTCGGCGCGTGGCCGTTATGGGTGCTGCTGCTGTTCATCGCGGTTGCCGCGGCGGCTCTCGCATGGCTTATCCGCTCGCGCCTGAAGGATGCCGCGCCCACCATGCAAAGCTGGCGCGCCTGGGTGATCTGGGGACTGCAGAGCCTTCTCGCCGCCGTTGTTCTGATGCTGCTGTGGCAGCCCGCAATCGCGATCTCGGAACTCAAGCCGCAACAGAACATCATCGCCGTGCTCGTCGACGATTCGCGCAGCATGGGGATCGCGGAAGATGGAGCCACCCGGCAAACCCAAGCCGTCAAAGCACTGCAAAACGGGGTGCTGGACCAGCTAAACAAGTCGTTCCAGACGCGTCTCTATCGCGTGGATGATGTTCCGGCCCGCATCGAAAATCTGAATGATTTGCGCCCAACCGCGACGGCAACCCGCATCGGCGACAGCTTGAAGCAACTGAGTCAGGAAACGTCGGATTTGCCGATCGGCGCGGTCGTCCTGCTGAGCGACGGAAGCGACAACTCAGGTGGCATCAGCACGGAAACGATCAACGCCTTGCGCGCGCGCCACATCCCTGTTCATACGGTCGGCTTCGGGCGCGAGCACGCGGCGCACGATATCGAACTCGACGATGCCGTCGTCGCCCCGCGGGCTCTCGCGGGCTCGCGGCTTGCCGCCAGGATCACTTTCCATCAGCGCGGATACGCCGGCGCGAAACTCACTTTGATCGTGCGTGACGTCAGCGCGGGCGCCGCCAAACCGCTGGCTTCGCGCATCGTGACGCTCGGAGCCGACGGCAATCTGCAAACTGAAACCGTCATGTTCGACGTCGGCGGCGCGGGCGCGAAAACATTGCAGATTGCCACCGTGCCGCTCGCGAATGAGGAGAACACCGCGAACAACACGCTCACGCGCGTGGTGAATGTCAGTTCCGACACGCGCCGCATCCTCTATATGGAAGGCGAGCCGCGCTGGGAATACAAATTCATCCGGCAAGCCGAGCTGGATGATCGCATGGTTCAGATCGCCTCCATAGACCGCACCAGCGAGAACAAGATTTACCGGCAGGGCATCGCCGACACCAAAGAGCTCGCCGACGGATTTCCTTCACGTCCCGAAGACTTGTTCGTCTATCAAGGCCTGATCATCGGGTCAGTCGAGGCCGGATACTTCAGTCCCGCACAGCAGCAGTTGATTCGGGAGTTCGTGGATCGCCGCGGCGGCGGGCTGCTTCTGCTCGGAGGCCAGTTCGCGCTCGCCGATGGCGGATGGAACGCGTCCACGCTGACCGACATCATTCCCACCGCGATGCCGACGGAGACCGGAACGTTCCACCGCGAAGAGGATCCCCGCAACGGATCGACGCACACGACCGCGGAACTTGCGCCCGCGGGCATCGACAGCACGATTACACGCCTTGTCGACGACCCTGCCGCAAACGCCGCGAAGTGGAAGGCCCTGCCATACCTGATGGATTACGAAGACCCGGGCGCGCCGAAGCCTGGGGCAACCGTCCTGGCGAATATGATCACGCCGCAGGGGAAGAAGCTGCCTCTGCTGATCACGGAGAATTTCGGGCGCGGGCGCACCGCCATCATGGCCACGGGCGGCAGCTGGCGCTGGCAGATGAGTTCGCCGCTGGGCGACACGGCACATGATCTCTTCTGGCAGCAGCTTCTGCGCTGGGTGGCTTCCGACACGCCAGGTCCGGTGAAGGTTTCGGTTGCCGCGCAGATGCTTCTCGACAATGGCGCGGTCACCATCCACGCCGACGTGCGCGATCTGCAGTACAACCCCGCGCCGGATGCGCGCGTCGAAGCCCATATCCTCGGACCGAGCGGCGTCAGCGCGCTGGTGGAGATGACACCGGTGCCGGACAATCCCGGCCAGTTCCAGGCGGCGTGGTCCGCGCCGAAGCCGGGCCCCTACCTGACTGAAGTCACTGCGCAGCGCGCCGACCGCGATACAGGAAAGCTGAAGGAGCTCGGGCGCGACGTCCTCACGTTTCAGCGTATGGATGGCGTCGCCGAAAACTTCCACACCGAGCAGAATCGCGATTTGCTGGAACGCCTGGCCTCGCAAACCGGCGGACAATACTGGAAAGCTTCCGACCTGAGTAAGCTTCCCGGAGCGATTCCTTATTCAGAAGCGGGTGTCACGATGCGGGAAACGCGCGACCTCTGGAATCTGCCGATCGTCTTCCTCGTACTTCTGTCGATTCGATTTTCGGAATGGTGGCTGCGCCGCAGGTGGGGGATCGTCTAGCCGCCATGCTGCAGCGTTTCCTCGATCCTTCCATCCTTGCCAGCATCTCGAATCTCGAGCTTGTCGCGCGCACGGTCGTCGACGGCTTTGTCTCGGGACTCCACCGCTCTCCGGATTTCGGCTTCAGCCAGGAGTTCGCCGAGTACAAGGCTTACACGCCCGGCGACGATCTGCGGGTCGTCGATTGGAACGTTTACGCGCGCACCGAGCGTCTCTTCCTCAAGCGCTTCCGCGGCGACACCAACAGTCTGCTCACGATCCTGCTGGACGCAAGCAACTCCATGCAGTTCGGCTCGCACCGCGTCAACAAAATGGATTACGCGCGATATCTCGCGGCATCGCTGTTTTATCTCGCGATCCACGGGCAGCGTGACGCCGCCGGGCTGATTACCTTTGACGACGAGATCCGCAACTACATCCGGCCCTCGACGCGTCAGGGCCAGCTCCCGCGGTTGCTCGCCGGGCTGGAACAGGCCGAGGCGCGCGCCCGCACGAACTTCGCCAAACCGATGCGCTACTTCCAGGAGTTCCTCAAGCGCCGCGGAATCGTGCTGATCGTTTCGGACTTCTGGGAGTCGCCCGAAAGCATTGTCAAGACGATCGAGCCTCTGCGCTTTTACGGGAATGAAGTCGTGTTGTTCCACATCCTCGATCCTGAAGACGTGCGCCCGAAGCTTGACGGGCAGACATTGCTGGTCGACCTCGAAACGAACTCAGAAATGAAGGTCACGCCCGATTATGCGAAGAAGGAGTATCGCGAGAAAATCGACGCACATATCGACGATTTGCGCCAGCGGGCGCAGCGCGCGGGCCTCACGTACTGCCTGTTGATTACGAATCGTCCGCTGGATACGGCCCTTCGCGAATACCTGACCTTGCGCGGAGGCCGCAATTAAATGGGATTGTTCGCACCGTGGTTTCTTGCGGGCCTCGCCGGGATCGCACTGCCGCTTTACCTGCACCTGCTGAAGAAACAAACCACGACCCCGAAGGCTGTCAGCTCGTTGATGTTCTTCGAGTCGCGGATGCAGAGCTCGACGCGCCATCGCAGGCTGCGCTATTTCCTGTTGTTGTCGCTGCGTTTGCTGGTGCTGGCGCTGCTGATCCTAGCGTTCGCCAATCCGTTCATCAACCGCAGCGCGGCGGCGGTTGCGGCCAATCGCCTCGTGCTAATCGTGGTCGACAACTCGTTCAGCATGCGTGCCGGCACTCGTCTCGCGGACGCGAAGTCCGCTGCGATCGGCGTGCTCTCGAATAAGGGAGCCGCGCGCGGACAGGTGGCCGCTTTCGGGTCGCAGCTTCGCCTCATGACGCAGCCGATCGAGGATCAGTCCGCATTGCGCGCCGCTGTGCAGGCGATTCGGCCCGGCGACGGACACGGCACGTTCGGCGAGCTCGCACGCGCCGTCCGCGCGATGGCCGAGTCGGTGCGGACGCCGATCGAGCTGCACGTCTTCAGCGACATGCAGCGCGGTGACATGGCTGCGAACTTTTCCGACATGGCGCTGCCCTCGAACGTAAAGCTCGTCACGCACGCCGTCGTCTCCAAAGCTCAGCCCAACTGGACCGTAGAATCCGTCGACGCCCCCGGTCAGGTGTGGGGAAAGGACGCGAAGCCCGTCCATGTGCAGGCTGTGATCGCCGGCTACGGGACGCCGGCCGCGCAGCGCGCCGTCTCGCTGGTCGTGAACGGCAAGACGACGGCGACAAAGTCCATTGCGGTTCCGGCCAGCGGCCGCGCCACTGTCGACTTCCCTGCTCTCGAAGTCCCCTACGGCTTCAGTCGCTGCGAAGTGAAGATCGACGCGTCCGATGGATTTCCGGCGGATGATCTCCGTCATTTCGCCGTGCAGCGTTCCGATCCGCAGCGGGCCCTCTTGATCCACAATTATGGGGACACACGCTCCACGTTGTATGTCGGTTCCGCGCTTTCGGCGGCCGCGCAGGCCGCATTCACGCTCGAATCAATCAATGTGAACGAAGCGGCGGACCGCCAGCCCTCCAATTACGCGTTCATCGTTCTCTCCGACGTGAACTCCGTGCCATCGCTGCTCGAGAATGCGCTCACCGGATGGGTGCGCGCCGGCGGCAGCCTTTTCATCGCGGCGGGGACCTCGGCGGGAGCGCGCCAGCAGATTCCGATCTTCGGCGCGCGCATCATCGACACGCGCGATTACAATCGCGTGCCGGACCGCTACATGGCCGTGGGATCGAGCGACTCCTCATATCCGGCGGTTGCCAAAGCGGAAGGCTGGCCCGGTGTGAAGTTCTTCTATGCGCTGAATGTCGATCCCGGGAGCGCTCGAGTGATCGTTCGCCTCGGCGATCAGACGCCGCTGCTTCTCGAGAAGCGCATCGGTGAAGGACGCGTGGTGCTGTTCACTTCCGGCCTTGACAATCTCACGAACGATTTCCCGTTGAATGCGGCATTCGTCCCCTTCATTGAGCAGACCGCGCGGTACCTCGCGGGCAGCGAGCGGCAGGGCGGTGCGCGTCCGGTTGACGCGTTCCTTGAACTCCGCAACGCGAAGGAGAAAGCGCAGGGCGTGGAAATCACCGACCCCGACGGCAAGCGCCCACTGACCTTGAGCGAGGCGTCGACGGCGCAGTCGTTTCAACTTACGGAGGCCGGTTATTATCAGCTGCGGCTCGCGAACGGACGTCAGGATCTTGTTGGCGTCAATCCCGATCCGAAAGAATCCAACCTCGACCTCATGCCGGACGACGTTCTCGCGCTTTGGCAGGGCAAGGGCGGGGAGACAGCGACTGAAGCCTCGGCGTCGGCTCCTGCCGCCGCGCCGCCTCCCGGAACACCGCAGTCGTTCTGGTGGTACGTCATGCTGTTCGTGCTGGGCGCCGCGGTTGCCGAGTCGGCCGTCGCCAGCCGTTATCTGGGGACCCAACGCGAAGACGTGTAGCCGGCATCGGAAACTCATTCCGACGATCTGCTCGTTCTACGGGATTATGATTGGCATGCTCTTCAACGACCATGCGCCGCCTCATTTTCACGCATGATACGGAGAATTCGAGGCCACACTGGAAATCGGAGCGTTCGAAATCCTTAAGGGCGAACTCCATGCACGTGCTTTGGCTCTGATGCGGGAATGGGCATCATGAATACGGAGGCGCTGCAGGAGAACTGGCGCTTCTGCTGCGAGAACGAGCAGCCGCGCAAGCTCGAACCGCTGGCATGATCAGGAACCTATGTACTGGGATGCGATTGAAGTACAACCCGAACCGGACTACTGCCTGTTTGTGCGTTTTCAGGACGGGTTAACCGGACGGATCAGGCTGCGGACGGAAGATCTCACAGGAGTTCTTGCGCCGTTGAACGATCCCGGCTTTTTCAGGCAGGTTTTCATCGATCAAGGCACCCTCGTCTGGCCCGGTGAGATTGACCTCGCTACGGATGCGATGCACGCCGAAATTGCCCGTGAGCGACAAGCCGAACTGACAGCGACCCGCCGCTAATTACTCCCGCTCACTGCGATATCCTTGCAGGTGTCATTATCGGCCGCTTTCCGGCGAATGAGCGGCTGGAGGTCTCGATGAGTTTTCGTGAACAGCTTCACGCCTACATTGCTCAACTCGAGCAGCGCCTGCGCTGGAGCACGATTTTTCGCGGGGCCGCTATCGTCACCGGCGGCGCACTGGTTGCCACCCTCATTCTCGTCACCATCGCGAATGCTCTTGCCTTCTCGCACGGCAGCGTCACCGCCGCCCGCTTCGCCCTGATCCTGATCCTCGCCCTGGCCGCCGGCGCCGGGCTCATCCTGCCTCTTCGCCGCCTGACTCGCCGGAGCGCGATCGGAACCGCCGAAAGCGCCTTCCCGCAATTCCAGCAGCGACTCACGACCTTCGCCGAGCGTGATGGACAGGATCCCTTTATCGAGCTCCTTGCCGGCGACGCCCTCGATATCGCCCGCACGGCCGAGCCGAAGGAAATGGTCACTGACCGGCGCCTGCAAATTTCGCTCGGTGCCGCTGTTGGAGCACTCGCCATTCTCATCTGGATGGTTGCCGGCGGTCCCGGCTTTATCGGCTACGGCGCCTCTCTGCTGTGGACCGGTCCGCACAAGCCCGCGCTTTACGATCTGCGGGTTACGCCCGGCGATGCCGTCGTCCGCCGTCATGCGGACCAGTTGATCTCCGCGCTTCCCACCGGTCTCCGTTCGCCGGGCGTGAAGCTGTACGCGAGATTCCAAAGCGCCCCGAAATGGGAGGAGATCGCGATGCAGCGCTCCGCGGCGAGCTTCGCCGGCGGCTATCAGTTCGTCTTCGCCGCGCTGCCGGAAAACGTCGAGTATTACGTTACCGCCGGCGCGATGACGTCGAAGCACTACAACATTCGCGTCACCGATCTGCCGTCCGTCAAGCAAATCCGTGTAACGTACCACTACCCGAGCTGGACAGGTATGCCTGCCGAGATAGATGAACGCGGCGGTGACCTGCGCGCCCTCACCGGCACGGAAGCGGAGCTCGAAATCGCGACCGATCGTCCCTTGCCCGGCGGTCAGCTCCAGCTCGACAGCGGCCAGAAGATCCAGCTCAGCGGCGGGGAAAACAACCACTACCGCGCCACCGTGAAAATGGAGCACGACGGCGTCTATCACGTTTCCGGCATCGAGCAGGGCCAGACCGTTCGTGTCAGTGAGGACTTCTTTATTGAGGCCCGCAAGGCCAACCCGCCACAGATTGCGCTGGTTCGCCCCGGCCGCGATTATCACGCCAGTCCTATTGAGGAGGTCACCCTCACCGCGCACGCGACCGATGAGTACGGATTGCGTGGCGTCACTCTCCACTACTCCGTGAACGGTGGACCGGAAACCGCCATCGATGTACTGCCGAAGAAGGGTGAAAAGCAAACCGACGGATCAACCACGCTGGCCCTCGAGACTTTCAAGCTCGTTCCGGGCGACCTCATCAGTGTGTACGCAACCGCCAAAGACGCGAATCCGGAAAATCCGGAGGCTCACACCGAGATGGTCTTCATCCAGGCCGATCCGTTTGAGCGCGAGTTCTCGCAGTCGCAGGCCGGCGGAGGCGGGGGTGGTGGCGGAGGCGGCGGGGGCGCCGGCAACGACTCCGCTCAGATCTCCCAGCGCGAGAAGGAAATCATCGCTTCGACGTTCAAGCAGCAGGCGGATAAGAACGCGACCGCCCAGCAGGCGACTGATATCGCAAAGATCCTCTCGCAGGCCCAGGCGACACTGCGCGATCAGTCGGTCACGCTTTCAGGACGTCTTGAAGCCCGCGAACTCACAAACGAAAGCAAAGCCATCAGCGAGTTTCAGAAGGACATGCTCACGGCCTCCGAAGCCATGACGCCCGCCGCCCGCCAATTGGAGCAGCAGAAGTGGAAAGACGCTATTCCGAACGAGCAAAAGGCGCTGCAGGCGCTGCTCCGCGCCGAGGCCACGTTCCGGCAGATCCAGGTCGCCTTCGGACAGCAGGGTGGCGGAGGTGGTGGCGGAGGAGGCGCGGCCGCGCGTGATCTCGCCGCGCTTTTCGACCTCGAGCTCGATACAGAGAAAAATCAATACGAGACACAGAAGTCGGCGTCGTCATCCCCAGAGCAGAAAGCGCAGGATGTCGCCGATGCGCTCAAGAAGCTCGACGAAATCGCGCGCCGCCAGGAAGATCTCTCGCAGCAGCAGCGGAATAATCAACAGACGGCTGAGCAGAAATGGCAGCAGGAGATGCTGCAGCGCGAAGTGGAGCAGCTTCAGCGGCAGCTCGAACAGCAGCTTGCGCAGAACGGCCAGTCCGGTCAGCAGAGCGGCTCACAATCAGGGCAATCCTCGTCCAGTCAGTCGGCATCGAACAGTCAATCGAGCAGCCAGAGCGGTGGGCAGGCGGGAAGCTCGTCCGGGTCATCGTCATCGAGCGCGCCGGGCGCCCAACAGGCGGCGAATCAGGCTGCGGATGGGCGCCAGCAGGCCGCCCAGCAGGCTCTCGATCGCCTGCGCCAGGCCAGCGAAGACATGAAGCGCGCGGCTTCACAGAATGCCAGTTCCGCCGACGCGCGCCGCGCCGCCGACCGGCTTCGCCAGGCAACCGATCTGCTCGGCGGCAGCCAGCAGCAGGACGCCGCCGGGCGCCTCAACTCGATGGCGCAGACGGCAGGGCAGCTCGCCTCGCGGCAGAAGCAGCAGGCCGATCACGTTCGTGACATCATCTCGCAGATGAATGCCGAGCGCACGGCAGGCAAACAGCCGAAAGGTCCGACGGGCGACGAAATCGATAAGATGATCAACGATCGTCAGGCCGTTTCAAACGATCTCGACCGGCTCACGCAACAGATGCGCACTACGGTCCGAGAGCTTTCGCCGACGCAACCCGCCGCTTCGGGCAAATTGCGGGGCGCCCTGCAAGGCATGGACGAAAACGATCTCGGCACGCGTCTGCAGAAAAGCTCCGACTGGCTGCGCAGCGGCAATTTCTCCGATCCGCTGGAGACCGCGCTCACGAACGATCTGCAAAAGCTCGGCCAGGAAATCAAAGACGCCTCCCGCGCTCTCGGCGGCGCGCAGCGCGGCGGCTCCGAAGATGCCGGGCTCAATCGTGCGATGGACGATCTCTCACGTCTGCGCGATCAGCTTGCGGCACTCGGCGGAAATCCCGCGGGACGTGCGGGCTCACAGCCGGGACAGGGTCAGCCCCGCCAGCCTCAACAGGGGCAAGGCCGCGGCGGTAACCAGCAGTTCCAGAGCGGCGCATTGACGCGCAGCGGTCAACCCGGACAAGGCAATCAGCCCGGCGGCAACGGCCAGCAAATGGCGCAGAACGGCCAGCCTGGCGGCGGAGGCCAACGTAACGGACAAGGTGCCCAGCTCGGCGACCGCCAGGCGGGTCCCTTCGGCAACCCCGCCGGAGGTCCAGGGGACCGGGGACGCTACAACGGGGCTGGCGATTTCGATACCGGCAATACGCGTATTCAGGGCCGCGCGGCGGCTCCACAGCAGGGCCCCAACCCGGCGGATGCACAGCGTGAGATCGATCAGGGCGTAAACCTGCTGAATGGAATACGCGCTTCGGTTCAGGACAGCCCCGAAGCCCGCGCGCAATTGCAGGCTCTTATCGATCAGATGCGGAATCTCGACCCGCGACGTTTTCCTGGCAATCCGGCGCTTGTCGAACAGATGCACCAGCAACTTGTCAGCGAGGTCGACGCGCTCGAATTGCAGCTTCGCAGGCAGCTCGATCAAAACCGCGGCGGCATGATCCGGAATAGCGACCCCGCTCACGTGCCGCCTGGTTATCAGGCTTCGGTGGCTGAGTACTATCGCAAGCTCTCGGGCGCGCGCGAGTAACCGGCGGGCCTTTTACTTTCGGCGAAGAGCATCCAGCTCGGCACGCGCCTCCGGATACGAGGGGTAGCGCGCCAGCAATTCCTCATATTGCTGCATGGCGGCGGCTTTGTCGCCCTGTCCGGCAAGGGCGCGTCCGAGGTTCAGGAGCGCTCCGGCGGAGCCGGGCTGCAATCGGAGAGCCTCGCGGCAATGGGCGGCTCCTCCCGCCGGGTCGCCGGTTTTTGCCATTACGAAGCAAAGCTCCTCCTGAAGCCCGGTATCATCCGGTACGCGCCGTGAGGCCTCAGTCAGTTGTTCGCGCGCCTTGGCGAACTCACCGCGGAACGTGTAAACCGTCCCAAGGCCTGTCATCGGAAACACGAGCTTCGGATCGAGCCGGTGCGCCGCCTCAAAGTGCGAGAACGCTTCGTCCAGGCGCCCCGCGCGCAACAGTTCACCTCCCAGATTCGACTGCGCACCCGGGTAGTTTTGGCGAACCGCCACGGCTTTTTCAAAGTGGCCCATCGCTTCGACATGGCGATTCGTCATCGCGAGAAATGCCCCCAGGTCATTTTCCGCCAGATAATTCCCGTTCGTAACCGCGATCGCACGCTCAAACAGCGTTTCACTGTTTTTCCAGGTCGCGGCCTGCCGGTAGGCAACAATCGCGAGAGTCAGTAGCGCTACGAGCGCTGTTAACGTCGCCGCCGCCTGGAGAACGAACCTGTCTGCAAGGCCTTCCGCGATGAGCCAGATAATTGCGATCGATAAACCGGTTATTGGCAGGTAGGAGTATCGATCGGCGGTCGCCTGCGGCCCGGTCTGCACGATCCCGATCACCGGAATCAGCATTCCCAGATACCAGAGCCAGCCGACGATCAGATAAGGGCGTCGCTTCCGCCAATGGAAAGCCGCCGCCGTGACGGCCGCTAATATCAGGAGTGACGACACGACATCCCGCATCGGCTGTGCTTGCAGTGGATAGAAGAACGCCAGGTTCGCCGGCCAAAAAGACTTCCGGGCATACCAGAGCCACGCAATTGGCGCATGTGCGAGACGCGCCGCGAGTCCCAGCTTTTCGAAGGACATCACTGCCCCGCCGCGCCGCTGCGCGATAAACGTCAATATGCTCGCGATCAGCGACAGCCCAAACAGCGGGACCTTTTCCACAACCAGGCGCCGCACGTCCGCGCGTCGCGGTGGGCACGATAGCCGTCCCAACGGCCAATAATCCAGCAGGAGCAGCACGAAGGGGAATGTCACTGCCATCGGCTTAGCCATTAGCGCGCAGGCAAACGCCAAAGTCGTGGCGGCCTGACGCCACCTGGACCGCTCCTCCGCGTATTTGGAGTAGAACAGCAGGGTCAGCATCTCGAAGAAGGCACACAGCACGTCCTTTCGCTCTGCGACCCAGGCCACCGATTCCACGTGGAGCGGGTGAACCGCGAAGATCGCCGCCGTCAGGGCCGACCGGACTGGCTTCCCCGTCAGACGCGTGAGCGCCATCAGCAACAGGACCGTGGAAGCCATGTGCAATCCCGCATTGATCAGGTGTTGCGGGCCAGGGCGCAGCCCGAACAGCTGAACATCCAGCATGAGCGAGATCCATGTCAGCGGATGCCAGTTGGTGTCGAGCGATTGGAATGCCCACAGCAGGCCGTGCGCGCTCAGGCCGCGCGTGACCCAGCGATTCGCGTAGACATATGTGTCATCGTCGTAACTCAGCCACGCGTAGCCACGGGTACGGAAATAGATCGCCAGGATCGCAAGGCTGAGCAGCAGAGCCACGGACGCCTGAAAGACGCGGAAGCGCCGTCGTGTGTCAGGCCCCGGCAGCGCCGGAATTTCCGGGGTCATGGGTGCGGGAGAGCGGTTTCCATCCTCCACCGATTCTCGCGGACGAGGGCCGCGCCAGGCAAGCAAGGATCGCCGGCGCCACATTTTTTCGCATATACTGCCTGCATGTATCGTGTCGCTTTGCTCGCCACTTTCTTTGCCCTTGGCACGGCTTACGCTGCGATCGAGGATCCAGTCAAACTGGATGCTGGTCTGATCTCAGGTGTGCCCGGGAACGGGGATGTTCGCGCCTTCAAAGGAATTCCCTTCGCGGCGCCGCCCGTGGGCGAAGGCCGATGGCGCTCGCCGAAGCCGGTCGCGCACTGGGACGGCGTTCGCAAGGCCGACCAGTTCAGCGCCACGTGCATGCAGGGTCAGGGCACCGGTCCTGGCACGAGTGAGGATTGCCTTTACCTCAACGTCTGGACTGGCGCGAAATCAGCGAAGGACAAGCGCCCCGTCATGGTTTGGATTTACGGGGGCGGATACTACACCGGATCCGGCTCGCAGGCAATGTACGACGGCGAGGCGCTGGCGAAGAAGGGCGCGGTCATTGTCACGCTCAATTATCGGCTGGGAACATTCGGCTTTTTCTCGTATCCGGAGCTGACGAAGGAATCGGACCGCCGTGGCGCCGCGAACTTCGGCGTGATGGATGGAATCGCAGCGCTCGAGTGGGTGCAGAAGAATATCGCCGCGTTCGGCGGCGACCCGAAGAACGTAACGATCTTCGGCGAGTCGGCGGGCGCGGGCATGGTGGCGAATTTGCTCACGATCCCACAGGCAAAAGGGTTGTTCGAACGTGCGATCGGCGAGAGCAGCGCGTGGTCGACCGCGCAGATCGGCAAGCTGACGACGCTGCCCGAGGCCGAGGAGAACGGGACGAAGCTTGCCGCCAAACTCGGCGCAACATCGCTCGCGGAACTGCGCGCGAAGCCGGCGGTGGATGTCTTCAAGGCCGGGCGGGGCGATGGGGTAATCGTCGACGGGTGGCTGGTCCGCGAAGATCCCGGCAAGGTGTTTCTGGAAGGACGGCAGAACGATGTGCCGGTGCTGGTGGGTTCCAATCGCGACGAGTCTTTCGGCGGCAACGCACGGACGGCGCAGCAGTTTATCGATAATGCGCGGAAGAAGTACGGCGATCTGGCAGATGAATTTCTGAAGCTCTATCCGGCGGCAAGCGACGAGCAGGCCCGCGATTCCGCGTTCTTCGCAGGCCGCGATGAGATGGCGTTTATCATGCGCAACTGGGCGCGGCTCGAATCGAAGGGCAAAACGAAATCGTACGTTTACTACTTCACCGAGCAGCCCCCCAGAGTGCCAGGGGCGCGCGGCGGTGGATTTGCGCCGACCGTGCACGGCAGCGCGACACACGTGTCGGAGATCCTCTACGTCTTCAACCATCTCGACAACAGCCGCGCATGGACCGACGCCGACAAGGATGTTGCCGATCGCATGTCATCGTACTGGGTGAACTTCGCGACAACCGGCGATCCGAATGGCAAGAACATGGCGAAGTGGACAGCTTACGATGGGACGCTAAAAACGCCGATGGTCTTTGGGAATCCGCCGGAGGGGCAGGAGACGCCCACGGAAGCGCAGTTGGCGTTCTTCAAGACTTATTACGAAAAGCTGTACAAATAAGGCCTATTTTTCCGCTGCGCGGGCGGCGGAGAGCACGTTCGCCAGTCCATAATTGCCCTCGTGGCACGCGTATTCAAACATCTGGTCCTGGCTGGCCCGGAACGGATATTGTCCGGTCCATTGCTTCGTGAATGCCGTCGGGTCGTCAACCGTAAACGTGTACATCAATTCGTCCGGCCCGGTGCGGCGGAAGCGTTCGATCAGGTGCAGGTTTTCGTCGGCGCCGCGGAACTTCGTTTTTTTCGTAAAATTCGTCGAATCGACCACGAGCGTGTCGCCTTCCCAATGCCCTCGCGGATCTCCGAACCATTGGCGCACAGTCGAGGGAAGATGCTGACGCCCATCGAGCGGGATGACGCGCCGCTCGTGGTTGTGGTCGATGTAAATCACGATGAAGTCGTGGGCCTGGACGATCTCGTAGTTCGTCTCCAGCGGGCCATACGGTGTGCCGTTGAAGAAGCTCGGCAGCATGGGCGGTCCGGCGGTGGGAAAGTCAAGGCAGCGTTCGATCAAAGGGCGGTCTTCCGGGCCGTCGGCGGGGTGGGCTCGCGAGTAAGCGCGTTCGTCCTGCGCGATTTTCGCGGCGGAGGGCGTCAGCGGCGGGACGCGTCCATTGGGGGGATCGATGATCAGCGATGTGTTGCGATTGTGCGTGAGCTTCTGGTTCTGGTCCCACCAGAAGCCGTTGTAGGTGCCCACGCCGGTTTGATTGGGGCGATCGCGGTCGGAGCGCTGAAAAACATTCGAGGCGTACTCATCGTATTCGGCTTCGGTGAAGGTGCTCTTGCCTTCGAGGTCCCTGGGGCGTTCCAGCGGAATGATGGTGGCGTTGCTCCAGACACCGCTCAGGTCGGGATGTCCATCCGGGGCGCGTGGCGGCGTCCATTTCTTTTGTGCGGACGCAATGCCAACAGCGAGCAGCAAAAGGAACGTAATACGCGTGTTCATGCGACCAACTGTTATATCCCAAATTTCGACGGAAGGGGCCGGCGATGAGATGAGCTTCGAATCTTTGAACCCAGATATTCCTGCATATTCACGGATGGAATACGAGCGCCGTTTTCTCGTGGATGTCAATGCTGACTGGCGTCGATGCGTAAGGCCCTGTTCAAAGCTGCTTTGCGATCGCTATCTCGAATGTGGCAGGCTGCGCCTGCGGCGCATCGAGGACTCGGATACGGGACGCATCGCGCTCAAGCTGACGAAGAAGTACGATTCCGGTTCCGCGAGCGCGCAGCCGATTGTTAGCATCTGGCTAAGCGCCGCCGAGCATGACGCCCTGCGGGCGTTGCCGGGCTTCGAGCTGAGAAAGCGGCGTTATTATGACGAAGGCGCCGGCGCGGTGTTTGGAATCGACGTATTCGAGGGAGAGCTTGAGGGGCTCATCCTTTGCGAGGCCGAAGTGGATTCGGCTGCGGCGCGCGGCCAGCTCGCCATTCCCGGCTATGCGCTGCACGAAGTCACAGAGGATCCGTTCTTCACCGGCGGGTCGCTCTGCCGCACCCGTCGCCACGAACTGGCTGAAATGCTCGACTGGTTACATTCATAGTGCGGGCTCGCGCCAATTGGACTCACGGTACTTGCGCAGAATTGTGCCCCAAGTTACAATACACCTGTAGAATCCAGTGAAGTTTCTGACGGTTCTGTTCCTCGTTCTTCCGGTTGTGCCTTGCTTCGGTCAGACGGCCCCAGCCAATTGGACCGGCCAGTATGCTCCCTGCGAACACCACAACGACCTGCTCGGCCGCGGCCATCTCAACATTGCGCTGAAAGTCTCGACCGCGAATCCGATACTTGCCGAACAATTCGAAAACGCGCTTGAGTTCTGGGGCGGCGTTCTCGATCTCGACTGGCACGAAGTTGACGCGGCGGACGCGTGTTCCATGCAGCTTGTGGACGGCACGCCCGCGCTATTCGACTTTTGCACCTGCATGAGCGCCCGATCGCAACTTCCGGATCGCGATGATTTTCAGGGATTGATCGCCTTCAATCCGCGGTTCAAGCTGTCGAAAGACGAGATGTTTATCGACTCGGTACACGAGATCGGGCATGTGCTCGGCCTGGCGCACAATCCCGACGATTCCTCTGTGATGTTCTCGTTCGGATTGCAGAAACCTGCCTGGCTCGACCTTTCGGACCTCGACGCGCTTGCGGCAAGGCATAGCCTGCGGCCGGGAATTCTCGGGACGGACGGCAAATGGAACGTGCTGGTACGCTTGCCGGAACACGTGGCCAACCGGCGCCTGCCGTAGGCGTTATTCGTTCTCCGAGTCGAGCGAGGAATCCTTCGGCGGATACTCGAACGGCACGTCGTCTTCCGGTACTTCGTGGGTCTTTACGGGTGCTTCGTCCGGGTAGGGGCGTTCGAGCCCGCTGACGGCTTCCGCCTCGAAGTATTGGCCCTCTTCGGCCAGTTCGGCGACACTCTCCGATCCCATTTCGTCTTTCGAGAGACCCATGTCATCGCCCGATTGTCCCGCCGAGGCAGGATTCGGCCTGCTGGGCTTCGGCGGCGGCCACGTTTTCGGATCGTCCGCTTTCTTCATGCCCTTTGATAGAGCACGTGGGCTGCCTGATGCCGGTGAAGGGGCGGAGTTAGTGCGTCATCGAGTACGTGACGTAATTCGTCACGATCCGAAAAGCCAGCGCTGAGAATTTTTCGTCGTAACTGGGATCGTCCGCCCACTCCCACGCATCGCCGAGGTCCATATCGTGACAGATCGCGACCATGAGCCGGCCTTTGGCATCGTAGATTCCGCGCCAATGCGCCTGAAAGCCATCTTGTTCGTAAGTTCTGCCACTTCGAAGGTATTGGGCGCCGGGGACCTGATAGCGATCATCCAGATCGTAGACCACGTGGAATATCGAATCGCTGTTCGGAATATCCACAATCGGCCGGTCGGGGAAAACACGCTCCATAGTGGCGACGAAAACAGCCCATTCCTGGGTGCCGTGGAAATCGTCGCACATGAAAAAGCCACCGCGATCGAAAAATTCGCGCATCTGCTTGACTTGACTGTCGGTGAGCTGCCAGTGACCGACTTCGACCGCATACAGCCACGGATAGTTGAAGACGTCATCGCCATCGTCAAGATCCACAGGCTGCTCGACGGAGCGCACGTGAATGCGCGTCAGACGACGGAGCGCGCGCGATACGTGGCGGTCGGCGGCGCTATAGTCGGTTGTCCAGCTCGAATTGCCCAGCTTCCAGTTGCCGCCGCGGCGGCGAAAGCCGCCAAAGTTTCCGCCATAGGGAGGGTACATCAAGCGCGCGAAGACCCACTCGGTCTGCTCTTGAAAATCGGGGGGAACCTCGGTGTTGTCCTGTCCCGGGTATTCGCGCCACGGTTTGCGCTCGGCTAGAGCGCTGCCGACGATCAGGAGCGCCACCGCGCCCACAATCAGGGTTGTTCGCATTCCCGTCACGCCGCCATTATATTGCCGTCTGTTGTGTGTGGAAAGACGGCCGCACACGGAATCGGCAGACGGAATGCTTTACGTCAGGTGTAACAAGGAGGCGCACGATGGTGACCCGCAAAGGTACGAAGATGAAAATCAAAGCTGTGCGGCTGCGGGTAAGAAGCTGCAAACCTGGGCTGCCTGACGCTCGATCAACCGAAACAAGACCGATTGAACCGCTCAGCCCCCTGCCGGAGCCGCTGGCAACTCCGCCCGAGGAGCCGGTATCGCTTTTGATGGCCGGAATGTCGCTTGCGGGCGCAGGGGCCGCAGCATTGTTGATGATACCCATCACCGCCACCGTGACACTCACCGCCCTGCCGTTCCTGGTTGGTAGCGGGTGGATGCGCAGAAATTGGTAGGGTTCAAGCCGCCTGCTGGGCAGCACTTTGCTTCCGCATCGTTTTCTTTAGCCGGCGAGGCAGCCGGGACTTATGTTTGGGCGGCAACTTTCCGGATGGGCGCGGCGGTGCCGGCGGTTCACCGTGGACGCCGATGGAGTGCGCGACTGAGCCCGCCACGCTTCCGATGGCCTTCGCCGCCGCGACAATCAATCCTTCTTTCGCCACGCCTTTCTGGTTTTTCGCATTTCCGGCAGGCTTTTTTGCCGATTGGGTATCGTCCATACGCTCGGTCAGAGCAATCTGAATTCCTCAATGACTGGTCGCCCATGTTCCCGGGCGAAAAAGTACCTGCCTCGACTAACTTTGGCCCGTGCCGTGCCGTATCGATGGCGTGAGAAACGTGCCGCCGGATCGTGGGAACTTACAAGCAATGCTCCCGCTCGCCTGCGCTCTGGTGGCGATGTTCGGTTTGCTCGAAATGGCGGACGGGAGCCAGACGGATTTCAAGGAAATAGTCCGCCAATCGATCCACAATTATCAGCGGGACTGGCGCGAAGCGCGCGAGTCACTCGCTTACACCCAGACCGACGTCACGATGGCGGACGATACAAAACAAGTCGAAGTCTCCCAAATTTTTCCTCTGTGCGGCACGCCTTACGAACGGCTGATCCAAAAGGATGGCCATCCCCTTACGCCCTCCGAGCAGCGCAAGGAAGATCGCAAGTACGAGCACGCGCGCCGCGAGCGCGAAACCGAAACCGCTGCCGAGCGCGAGGCGCGCATCCGCAAGTACGAGAACGAGCGCGCCTTCGTGAACGACATCCCGGAGGCGTACACGTTCAAACAGACGGGTGAGGAAAACGTCGACGGGCGTCCTGCATGGGTGCTTACGATGACGCCGCGCCCGGGGTTTACACCCACGACGTCGCACGGTGGGATGCTCGCGCACATCGAGGGCAAACTTTGGATCGATAAGGAAGACGTGCAGTGGGCGAAGGCGAAGGCGCATGTAGTGGATACGATCGGCATTGGATGGATCCTCGCGCGCGTTGAGCCGGGGACACGTTTCGCTGTCGAGCAGATGCGCGTGGAGCCCGGATTGTGGATGCCGCGGCGCATCACGATCAACGGCACCGCGCACGTCCTGCTGGTCCACTCGAAGTCGCTGAATGAAGAGCTGGCGTATTCGGGCTACCACCGGGAAGCCGGCGCCGCGCCGGTGAGCGAGCAGGAGAGTCCGGCGCAAAAGGCCGCCCCCGCAAAATCGTTCCAATAGCCCGCGCTCACGGCGCGCGCGAGCTATCGATTTTTAACTCCTGATTTTTCGGATCCCACGTTCCGAACGCCACGATTTCTCCGGCAAGTGCCTGCGGGCCTTCGGGCGAGGCGGAGAAGATGGCGCGCAGCCCCGAGTCGTGATGAAGGATGTTCCATGCCGCGGTCACACCCCAATGATGGAATCCGGCGGGAACTCCGTCGTAGACGAATGTGCCCGGCTCGGGATGCCGCGCGACCCACTTTGCCATCTGATCGACGAATCGGAACGCCTGATCGTCGGCCGCGAGAATGGCCCGGCTCTCGCGATGGATTTGCCGTACATTGGAAGGCATCCACAGCGCGACCGCGATCCAGGCCCACACTGGATTCCACCGCGTAGACGCGGCGGCCACTGCAATCGCCGCGAAGGCCAGCGGCAGATACACGTAGGCTTCGAACAGCCGCCCCGGCAAAACCAGCAGTGGAACCATCAGGGTGAGGGTCGCCAGCAGCCCGAACCAGACCCTGCGGTCCCGAAAGAAAAGAAGCAGCCCGAGCAGCAGGCCGCTTCCCTTGAATATGAATAATCGGTGAGCGTAGAAGGGTGCGGTGTGGCGCAGCGCGGCGGACGTGAAGCGCAGCGTGTAATCGTTATTGTGATTGGGATTCCGCACGATGCCTTGAATGCCAAAGTTGAGCGACGCGAGAACGAACGGGATCAGGACCTTGAACCGGCGCTCGCCAAACCAGTATTCGTAAGCCGCCAGCACGGCGGGCAGCATGACTGCAAGCTCTTTGGCCTTGTACGCGAGCCAGAAGGCAATAAAACTGAGGATCCAGCGCCGATGCGCATACAGCAGCAGACATAGCAGGCTGAAAGTCGTGCAAAGCAGGTCGAAGACGTACATGGGTTTCCAGTACGCATCGAGGGCGGCGGCGCTAAGGACGAAGAATGCCGCCCCGGCGATCGCGCACCACTGCTCGATCTGCAGTTTACGCATCAGCAGCCAGGTGAGCAATCCGTTGAACAAATGGAAGCCGAAGATTGGAGTCATGTACGGCGCAAAATCGAGGCCGAACGACTTTCCCATCAGCGCGAAATAGAGGCTTGCGGCCGGGCGGAAGTTATCGATGGCGAACATGGGCCTTAGCAAGCCAGCCAGAAAGTCTCCCGCGGGAAGGAGCGGCGCCCAGCTCAGATTGTCGAGCTCGTCATCCTGGAAGAAGCCGTCGTAAGCGCGATGATTCAGGAAGAGAAACGCGATCACGATGGCGGCAGCCGCCGCAACCGGCAACAGGACGGACAATCGCAGGCGTGATCGTTCCACGAAAATCCGAGCGCACCGGGCGAAACTCCGTTGTGCGCGCAAACAACCAGCATAAGCCGCCCGTACAATTGAAAGCGGGATGAAAGCGGTGTGCCTGCTCAGCGGCGGCCTCGATTCCGCGACGTGTCTCGCGCAGGCGCGCCGCGACGGTTTTGAATGCCACGCGCTTTCGTTCGACTACGGGCAGCGCCACATAGTCGAGCTGGAGTCGGCTCGTCTCGTCGCGCAGGCGCTTGGGGCGCGCGATCACCGCGTCGCGAAAATCGACCTGCGGGTGTTCGGCCATTCCGCGCTTACATCCGACATCGCAGTCCCCAAAGGACGGGATGAGGCGGCGATGAATCGGGAAATTCCGGTGACTTACGTGCCGGCGCGGAACACGATCTTTCTTTCATTTGCGCTGGCATGGGCGGAGGTGCTCGAAGCCGCCGATATTTACATCGGGGTGAACGCGCTTGACTACTCGGGCTACCCGGATTGCCGCCCCGAATTCATCCGCGCCTTCGAGCAAATGGCCAACCTTGCGACGAAAGCCGGTGTCGAAGGGCGCACGCGCATTCGCATCCGCACGCCGCTGATCGAACTCTCGAAGGCGCAAATTGTCGCGCTTGGGCGCGAGCTGGGCGTGCCTTTCGAATTGACGCACAGTTGCTATGACCCGGACGTGCACGGCCGCCCCTGCGGGGCATGCGATTCGTGCCTGCTCCGCGCCAAAGGGTTCCGCGAGGCGGGGTTCGCCGACCCGGCATGCGCATAGCCGAAATTTTCTACTCCCTGCAGGGCGAAGGAAGCCTCATCGGCGTGCCATCGATCTTCGTGCGCACCAGCGGATGCAATTTGCGCTGCTCGTGGTGCGATACGCCGTATACGTCCTGGAATCCGGAAGGCGCCGAACTGAGCATCCACGAGATCGTCACGCGCCTCGAAGAATTTCCAGCTGCGAAGCATGCCGTCCTGACCGGCGGCGAGCCGATGATTGCGCCGGGCATCGCAGACCTGTCCGGCCGCCTGCATGCTCGCGGGATGCACGTCACCATCGAGACCGCAGGCACCGTAGCGACTCCGGTCGCTTGCGATCTGATGAGTATAAGCCCGAAGCTGTCGAATTCCACCCCGGAGGGACCGTTCCGTGCCCAGCATGAGCGGTTACGCTCGAATCCGAAAGTGCTCCGCGAGTTGATGCAGGCATACGACTACCAGCTCAAGTTTGTCGTCGCGCATGAGAATGACTTGCAGGAAGTACGGGAGCTCATTTCGCTGCTCACGGCGCCACCGGAGAAGGTTATTCTCATGCCGGAAGGAACGTCGCCCCAGGTGCTGCGGGAGCGCGGCGTATGGATCGCGGAAATCTGCAAAGCGGAGGGCTACCGGTTCAGCCCGCGGCTGCACGTGGATTTGTACGGCAGCCGCCGCGGAGTGTAGCGTTACTGCTTCGCGCAGTAGCGATCGAAGGCGTCGGTCAGAAGCTGCGCGATCTGGAACGCGTCGCGCGGCTCGATGTCGCTGCGGTGCATCATGTAGACCGGCTTGCCGTCTTTGAACAGAGCAATCGACGGCGATGACGGCGGATACTGCGACAGGATGCCGCGCAGGTGCGCGACAGCGGCGTCATCGCCGCCCGCAAAAACCGTGGCCGCTTTATCCGGACGCACCGCGTGTTTCAGCGCCATGCCGATGCCCGGGCGCGCCTTGCCCGCGGCGCAGCCGCAGACCGAGTTAATCACCATCATGACCGTGCCGCCGGAACCCAGCGCGCGATCGACGTCGGCGGGTGTGCGGGTTTCCTCCACACCGTGGCGCGTGAGGTCCTCGCGCATGGGGACGAGCAGTTGTTCGGGATAAGCCATCAATCTCATTTTCATACATCGGGTAGCGGATGGCTTTGCCCTCTCTCGGCGCTTCATTGGCTTGCCACGTTTTGATCCGCAATGGATGACATGTTTAAATGACAATGGCAATCAATGAGAACATTGTCTGTTTTCCTTGTCCTCTCTTCCGCCTGCTTTGGACAGGCCGGCAAATCGGAATTATTCGGTATCGTGAAGGACCCCTCCGGGGCCGCCGTCGCCGGGGCTAAAATCGAGGCCGCTGAAACCGCCACGCGCGTGCCGTTCAAAGGCGTTTCGAACCAGCGTGGCGAGTACCATCTGCTCGGACTGCCCGCCGGACAGTATTCATTGATCGTCGAGCAGCCGGGCTTCCGCACTTACAAGCAGACTGGGATTACGCTGCGCATCGCCGATATGACCGAACTGGACGCGCGGCTCGAAATCGGCGAGCCCGCGCAGTCGGTGGACGTGACCGCGGAAGCCACACAGTTGCAGACCGCAAGCGGCTCGGTCGGCTTCAACGTGGATGGCCCGCGCATTTCCGGGCTGCCGCTCGACGGCCGCAACTTTATTCCGCTGGTCGCGCTCTCCCCCGGAGTCGCGCTGCCTGGCGGCGGATCGCTGCTCCCGCGCATCGACGGCAGCCGCCCCCGCACAAACGAATACCTATATGACGGGATTTCCGTGCTGCAACCGGAACCCGGGCAGGTCGCGTTCTATCCGATCGTCGACGCCATGCAGGAGTTCAAACTCAACATCAACTCTTATTCGCCGGAGTACGGCCGCTCGAACGGCGGCACAGTCATGGTGATCGGCAAGTCGGGATCGAACGATCTGCACGGCACGCTGTTCGAGTTCCTCCGGAACGAAGACCTGAACGCGCGCAACTATTTTGCGCAGCCCGGTCCGAGGCCCGAATTCCGACGCAATCAGTACGGGATGACGCTCGGTGGTCCTGTTCGCCGCAACAAGACGTTCTTCTTCGCCGATTGGCAGGGCACGCGGCTGCTGACCGGAGTGACTCGTTTCAGCACGGTCCCCACTCTGGCGCAGCGCGAAGGTGTGTTCACGACAGCGATCAGCGATCCGGCGACAAACCCGCGCGCGCCCTTTCCGAACAACACGATTCCCACCAGCAGGTTCGACACGATCGCGACGCAGATCCTCGCGCACTATCCTGCGCCCAATTTGCCTGGCACGGCCAACAACTTCGTGCGCACGGCAGTCGAGCCGGATCATCAGGATCAGGTGGATGGACGCCTCGATCATGTGTTCAACGAAAAGCACCGCGTCTTCGGACGTTATTCCTACTCTCAGGACGACGACAACCCGGTAACCCCGCTGCCGGAGGGAAGCGGCACGCTTTCCAGCGGCGTGATCGGGCACGCCTTTACGCGCGCCGACGCGGTCGCTGCGGAATACGACTGGACGCCATCGCCCACTATGTTGAATCAGGCGCGCTTCGGCTACTCACGGCGCGCCGTCGATCAGGACTCGCTGCAGAATGGCGGGATCACGATCCCAGGCGTTCCGTCGAACTCATTTTCATCGACGCTGCCGATATTCACGGTCACCGGCTTTCAGCAAATCGGGCCGACGACCGCCGCGAATTCGATCTTCCGGACGAGCATCACGGAATACCTCGACACGTTCTCATGGGTGCACGGGCGGCACACCATCAAGTTCGGCACGGATATCCGGCGGGAGGCCCTGCGCGTGGTCAATCCACCGAACCCCACCGGTTCGTACGCTTTTACGACGACGGGCACGGACACCTCGGCCGGCGCGGGCGGCAACGCACTGGCGTCGCTGCTGCTCGGGCAGGTGAATGCGTTCAGCCTCGACATCCAGTCGAAGGCGATCGAGGAGCGCGCGCACATCGCGGAGTTTTTTGTCGGCGACGACTGGAAAATGACCAACCGGCTGACGCTGAACATCGGCGCACGGTACACCCTGAACTTCCCTTCGACCGAAACCAGCAATCAAACTGCGATCTTCAACCTGAAGACACAGGTTCTGGACTTCCCGCATACGGCGCGTGAGCTGGAGTGCTGCGATTTCGGTCCGCGGGTTGGGCTGGCGTACCGCATCGGCAACTCATGGGTGGTGCGCTCGGGTTACGGGGTCGTCTACTTCGAACAAACCGGCATTACGACGCCGTTCACGACGCCCCAGTTCCCGTTTGTGCAGACCGTCGGACAGCAGTCGCTCGACAACATT
>Ga0134125_10000473_pt1 | contig 54562 bp, 47 predicted proteins | sample KB31751_FD_96464 | JGI IMG/M metagenome (GOLD analysis project Ga0134125, IMG submission 96464) | Terrestrial soil microbial communities with excess Nitrogen fertilizer from Kellogg Biological Station, Michigan, USA - KB3-175-1 | ecosystem: Environmental > Terrestrial > Soil > Unclassified ... | reverse complement strand
TGTCCCGAGGAGTCTTCAATCTCTTTCAATACAGCTTTCAGCCGGTCTTCAAACTCGCCGCGATATTTCGCGCCCGCCAGCATCGAGCCCAAGTCCAAAGCCACAACGCGCTTGTTCTTCAAAACTTCGGGAACGTCGCCGGAAATAATGCGCTGCGCGAGGCCTTCGACGATGGCCGTTTTGCCAACGCCAGGTTCGCCGATCAGCACCGGATTATTTTTCGTACGGCGCGATAGCACCTGCACCACACGGCGGATTTCTTCATCGCGGCCAATGACCGGATCGAGTTTCCCCTTGCGAGCCTGTTCGGTCAGGTCGCGCGCGTAGCGCTCCAGTGCCTGATACTTTGCTTCCGGATTCTGGTCGGTAATACGCTGTGAACCGCGCACTGCGGTCAGCGCCTTCAGGATCGCGTCATAGGACGCGCCCTGGCGGGCAAGTACCTGCTGCGCCGCGTCATTCTTCGCGTGCGTAATGGCCAGCAGAATATGCTCGGTAGAAACGTACTCGTCCTTAAAGTTGTCGGCCTCTTTGAAAGCACGCTCCAGCAACTGGTTCGCGGCCTGCGAGAGCGAAGCCTGGGCCGCGCCGCCAGAAACCTTGGGCAGCTTGTCGAGATCGCGATAGATGTCGCTGAGCACGGCCTGCGGGCCAATGCCAATCTTTTCCAGCACCGGTGGAACGATGCCTTCTTTGTCTTCGAGCAGCGCGGCCAGCAGGTGCAAGGGCAACACTTCGGGATTGCCATGTTCCGACGCGAGTTCATTCGCGCGTTGCACCGCTTCCTGCGCTTTTAGTGTGAATTTGTCCCAACGGATGGGCATAAGAACTCCATTTCTAACTTGTAATCGGGTAATTTGGTAATTGGATAGGCGGCGCCTCTTGAGTTGCCGATTACCCGATTACCAAATTTCTATTACAAAATTATAGGAGGCGGTCACCTCTGCCGCCTCCCATATTTTGACGGGCGAGGACGCCCGCCGCTCCTTCGAAACCAAGCGGACAAAGTGTCCGCTCCACATAACCACTTACGCGGCTTTGCTGGGGCTTTTGCCTTCGAGGGTCTTAGCTCCCGCTTGCAGGCTGCCAACGTTTACCTTGATCTGCTTGGGCTTGGCTTCTGCTTTCTTTGCCAGAGTGATCTTCAGCACTCCCTTGTCGTAGTCAGCGGAAATGCTGTCCGCATTCACGGTGGTCGGCAAGGTGAAGTTACGGGTAAAGCTGCCGTACTGGCGTTCCACACGGCGGTAGTTTTCTTCTTTTTCTTCCTTCTCGAACTTGCGCTCGCCGTGAACGGTGAGGGTATTGTTTTCGACGCGAACGTCGAGGTCCTTCTCGTCAATCCCGGGCACTTCGATCTTTAAAGTCACGTTGTGCTCGTCTTCATAAACGTCAACCGGCGGGGCGAAGTTGCTGGTGGTCAGGGCTTCGTCGCGGCCGTCTGTCGCGGTCTCACGAAATAGATGGTTAATGCGCTCCTGCAAAGTACTGAACTCGCGGAAAGGATCCCAACGGGTAATGACTGTCATGGCTAAATCTCCTCGTAAAAATTTGGTGGCTCCTAACCTTTGGACGCCTACTTATTGTTAATGAATCATAAAATATGAGTGTCTTATTGTCAATGTTTATATGTTCATTATATTCAATTACTTACATTGAAAATAAGGCATTTAAGGTATGCGGTTTCTGGGACTCCTAACAGCATGGGATGGTCTTTAGCCTGTGCCCGGTTTTCCAGCAGGCGGAGAGTTTTGCGGGCGTCACGGGCCGCTTGGGCGACGACTTCCATAAACGCATTTGGTGTGACATGAAAGGAACAGGAACATGTGACCAGCGTCCCGCCGGGGCGCAGCATTTTTAAGGCACGGAGATTGAGTTCCTTGTAGCCACGCAGGGCGGTGTCGAGCGTGCGCTTGCTTTTGGCGAAGGCAGGAGGGTCAAGGACGATGCTGTCAAACTGGCGTTTGCTGTCGGCGTAGTCCCGCAGCAGATCGAAGGCGTTGGCCTCGATCCACTCGATCTCGCGTCCATTGAGGATAGCGTTCTGGTCGGCGATTTCTAGCGCCGGACGGGAGCTGTCCACTCCGATGACGCTCGAGCAACGCAGCGCAAGATGCAGGGCGAAGCCTCCCTGATAGCAGAAGGCATCAAGGGCTTCGCCGCGCATGTAGCGGGTGGCGGCGGCATAGTTTTCGCGCTGGTCGAGGAAGGCCCCGGTCTTCTGGCCCTCCAGCGCGTCATAGTGAAAGCGCACGCCGTTCATGGTGAAGATGGTGGAAGTCTTCTTTTGGGCACCCTGATCTCCAGATTGGTCTCCGAAGATGAGCCCGGACGTCCGGGGCGGAAGCTGCTCCAGTTCGCGAATGCGTGGATCAACTCGTTCGGCGATAGCGGCAGGCTTGAGCTGTTGAGTCAGTTCTGAAATGACGGGTTGCCGGGCGGAGTCGGTATCCATGGCCTGCGTGAGGACTTGCAAAGACAGCAGATCGTTGTAGCGGTCCACGATGAGTCCGGGAAGGAAATCGGCCTCGCTGAAGATGACGCGGTAGGCGTCGGTGTCGCTGACGACTTGTTTTCTGTAGGTGACAGCAGCCTGAATGCGCTCGCGCAGCAAAGATTGGAGATCGTCTACTTTTTCGCGCGAAAGCATCCGCACTGCAATCTGTGAGGAGCTGCTGTAAAGCGCGGTTCCTAAAAACTTCCCGCGCTCGTCTTGAACGGAAACCAAAGAACCCGGCTGGACACCTTCCGCCGAAACAATGTCAGAACGATAAACCCACACATGACCATCGCGAAGGCGCAGCGCTCCCGCGCGGGAGATGGTGATGGAGGCAGAATCGGCAGCGGCGGCAGGCGTTTTGGGCATGAAGGCATATTAAAGGAAGGTGCTTCCCACGTCTCGCAAACCAGCGCGGCACGGGCACCCCGCAATTTCGAGAATAGCGGCGACACCATACTATTTTTCGGATTGGTTTGTCATATCCTTGTCGGGCCCAAACAATTAACTCCCAAACACAATTATTTTGCGCTATTGTGCACAAAACAACTTACTTCACTATGTTCCTAAAAAACTCGACCTCTTTCGCAACGAAAATTGTCGTTTGCATGGTTCTTTTCGCAGGTATCGCAAGTTCTCAACAGCCAATGTCCAACATGGAGAGGGGTTGGGCCACCGACATGTGGCAAACGGTCGCCAGCGATATCCGGAAGAATTATTACGACCCGACTTTTCACGGCGTCAATTGGGAGGCCAAAACCCAGGAAACCAAACTGGAAATCAGTAAAGCCGCCACAATGGATATGGCCTTTTCTTACATCGCCGTGGGCATCTTCTGCGCACTTTTTGCAGGTGTGAGCTTTCACGGTTCACGAAAAAATTGTTAGTCAGCGATTAAAAACTTTGAAGTCTGAAATTGGGACCCAGAATGGTTCGTAAATTGGGTTTGACTTCTAGCTCGCGGCGGGATGTTGCACCGCAGCACCTTCCGCCTGTGAGTGCGTATTCGAACGGCTTTCCACGCGGGCCGCGTGAAGATCGCTGTTCAACGCATCGAGCACAAACGTCGGAAGCTCGGGGCCCCACTCGTCGAACTCGGACTCTTTCCAGTGGCCGTTGAGGCGGATGGAATCGTTCAGATCTTCAGGAAATGCCAGGCGGTATTCGCCTTCGCGCGCCAGGATGTCGCCGACCATGCGGCCGCTTGCCGCGTCATAGATGCGGCGACTGGAGCCTCCCTGGGTGTTGATAAAAGCCAGAAATACTTCTCCGTGCTCTCCGTATTCAGGGCGGTAGTACCACGCCTGGCTGGCTTCAAATTTGGGATGCGCGCGGCGGCGCTTGGCGGCTGCAGCGGCATGTTCTTCTTTATCGTGTTCCGGGTTGTAGTACAGAATGCGCTGGCAGGATTCGCAAACAATCGTGTTGCCGCTGCTGCGGACTTCGTTAAAAACCTGCGGGCGAAGGATCACCTGACAAGCCGTACATTTCTGGTCGCGCACTTCTGAAAGGCCGGAGCCGCGATGCTTGGCAACACGGTCGTAGTGGCGCAGCATGTCGGGATCCACGCCACCGCGGGCCTTGTCGCGCTTGGCATTCCATTCGGCCAACAGCTTCTCGTCTTCCGCGGTTTTTTCACGCGCGGCATTCTTTTCTTTTTCGATTTCGGTGGTCTCGGCCTTGAGTTCCAGTTCCGCAGCCTTCACATCTTTTTCGCGGGACTCGGCATTGACCATCAATTCCAGAATTTTGTCCTCGTTGCCGCGAATTTCCTGCTCGGCAAACTGGATTTCCTGCAGAAGCGCGCGGTACTGATCATTGGTCTTTACGGCCAAAGACTGGTCGCGATATTTGGAGATTTTCTGTTGCAGGTCGGAGATGGCCGAGTCGTACTTGCGGCGGGCGGCTTCGTCTCCCTTGATGGCTTCCTTGCTCTTGGCCAGCTTGGCTTTTGTTCCGGCGAGTTTTTCTTCGATAACAGCGACTTTTTTCGGCAGGGAGGTTATTTCTTCCTGCAGCCGCTTGATTTCCTTGTCGGCAATTTGCAGATCAATCAGGCTCTGTACGTCAGGAGACATGGATAGTAGTAAGGGACGCCTTGATTTTAGCACGCCTTCGAGGAGGCTAGGTGATGGGCCCGGGCTCGGAGGGGCTTGCCGGGAGCGCCGCAATGCTGCGTGCTTTCAGGTGCACGACACCGTCATGGTTTTGCACCAGCCCTGAGACCAGAACGAAACGCTCTTTGAGAATTACCATTCGATTCTCGCTGTAAAAATCGGGCATGATGATGATGCGGCAAGTTCCTGTCTCGTCTTCGAGGGTCATGAAGATAATCCCTTTTGCGGTGCCGGGCCGTTGCCGCGTGATCACGCAGCCGGCCACAGTCGCTTCTTTTCCATTGGGAATATCTTTTAACTCGAGCGAGGATCGAATGCCCTGCGCTCTTAGTTCCTGCCTGCGATAGAACATCGCGTGAGGGCCCGTGGTCATGCCAGTTCCGTGGAAGTCAGAGGCCAGCCGCTCATCCACATTCATTTGCATGAGCGGGGATGGGGCATCGTTCTCGACAATCTCCTTGAACAGCGGGCCTCGCCTTCTTACGGCGTGCTGCATTTGCCATAAAGCGTCGCGGCGATGGAGTTTCCTTTCGCCGCTGATATTATTCAGGGCGCCAATTCTTGCCAGCATTGCCAAATCAGCTTTGCTGAGTTCGGGTACCCGCATGGCGAGACTGTCAATCGAGGTAAATGGGGCGAGTTTTCGCGCTGTTACCAAGGCATCGGCGGCGGACTGTTGCAGTCCGCGCACGTAGCGCAGGCCAATGCGAAGCATGATTGCTCCGGTGTCCTGCTCGAGTGAGCAATTCCATTCCGAGCGGGTAACGTCAATCGGCTTCACGCGCAGGCCGTGACGCTGCGCATCCTTAACGATGACCGACGGATGATAAAAGCCCATGGGCCAATTGTTCAGCAGCGCGGCGGTGAATCCGGCGAGGTAGCGGACTTTCAAAAACGCACTCGCGTAGGCGATCAGGGCGAAACTTGCCGCATGCGATTCAGGAAAGCCATACAGCGCAAACGATGCAATGAACTGAACGACTTCATCCTGCGTCTTGAACGGAAAGCCGTTTGCCGTCATTCCCGCGCGCAGCTTCACTTCAATCTCCCGCATGCGTTGCTGGGAGCGCCTGCTTCCCAGCGCCCGGCGCAGTTCCTCAGCTTCGCCGCCCGTGAAGTTCGAGCAGATCATCGCCATTTTGAGGAGTTGTTCCTGAAAAAGAGGAACGCCCATGGTGCGCTCGAGCACCGGCTTTAATGAGGGATGCGTGTAGGTAACCGGCTCTTTGCCCTGCCGGCGATTCAGGTATGGGCTGGTCATTTTTCCAACAATCGGACCGGGGCGAATCAGCGCGACCTGAGTAACGAGGTCATAAAAGCGCGTGGGATTGTTGCGGGGCAGCGACGCCATCTGCGCGCAGCTTTCAATCTGGAACATGCCAATGGTGTCGGCCTTGCGGATGGTGTCGTATATATCGGGGCAATCCTGGGGCAGGTGGGCGAGGTCAATCTCTTCTTTGTAGTGGTCGCGGATGAAGTCAATGGATTCTTTAATAACGGCCATCATGCCTAAACCGAGCAGATCAACTTTGACGAGGCCGAGGGCCGCGCAGTCGTCTTTATCCCACTGGAGAACAACGCGGCCGGGCATTGTCGCCGGTTCCAGCGGCACCACGGAATCGAGTTGCCCCTGGCAGAAGACCATGCCTCCGGAGTGCTGGCTCAGATGACGGGGCAGGTCCTGCACACGCTGGCAGAGATCGAGGTAAGTGGCAATCTGCGCGTTGCTGACGTCAAGACCGGCCTGCCCGAACTGGCGCGCCATTGTGTCATTGGGATCGCGCCATTCCCAGGTGCCGACAATTCCGGAAAGTTTCGAGAGCGTGGCTTCGTCGAAGCCAAGGACTTTGCCCATCTCGCGCGCAGCGGAGCGTCCGCGATAGGTACAAACATTCGCAGTCATGGCTGCGCCTCGCCTGCCGTAGCGCTCGTACACATATTGAATAACTTTTTCCCGTTCGTCGCCGCTTGGCAGGTCAAGATCAATGTCGGGCCACTCGCCACGCTCTTCGGAAAGAAAGCGCTCGAAGAGTAAGTCCATGCCGATTGGATCAATGGCTGTGATCCTTAACGCATAGCAGACGGCGCTGTTGGCCGCTGATCCGCGCCCTTGCACCAGGATTCCATTCTGCTCGCAGAAGCGAACAATGTCCCAGACAATAAGGAAATAACCGCCCATATCCAGCTTTTCAATGAGCGCGAGCTCTTTTTCCAGCTGCGCTCGCACTCGCTCTGTAATCGGCTGGTAGCGCAGCCGCGCTCCCTCCCACGCGCGCTTGCGCAAGAATGAATGGATGGTCTCTCCATCAGGAATAGGATAGCGGGGGAATTCGTAACCCAGCTTCTCCAATGTGAAATCGAGACGTGAGGAGAGTTCCCTGGTATTTGCGATGGCCTCAGGCAAATCGGCGAAAATGCGCGCCATTTCTTCCGGTGAACGCACATGGCGATGGCAATTCCGCGAGAGCAAGCGTCCGGCGGTCTCCAGTTTGCGCTTGTTCTTGAGGCAGCAGAAGACATCGGCAATGTGCCGGTCGGATGGCGAGGCATAGCAGACTCCATTGGTCGCCAGAATGGGAAGATGGAACTCACGCGCCAGCGCAATGGCTGCTTGATTACGCGCCTCCTGCTCGCGATGGAAATGCCGCTGCAATTCGATGTACACATTGTCACGGCCAAAAGTTGCAGTGAGTTTTTGCAGCATTCGCTGCCCTGATTTTTCTTTTTGAAATGCATGGCACAATGGGCCGTTTTCGTCCCCAGTAAGACAGACCATCCCCTCTGTGAAACCGCGGAGTTCATCCAGGCTCACTGTAATAACGGACTTCTTGGGTGTTCGCAGTTTGGCGGTGGTGAGCAATTGGCACAGGTTCTTATAGCCAGCCTGCGACTTTACCAACAGCGGAAGATTTCCCCCTTCCGCAAGACTTAACTCCACTCCAACATGAGCTTTCACTCCGCATCTTTCCGCGGCAAAATGAAATCGGGGAGAGCCATAAAATCCATTTCGATCCAGCAGCGCCATGGCCGGCATCTGGTGTTGAGCGCAGCTGGCGATCAGCGTTTCCGGCAGCGATGCCCCTTCGAGGAAGCTGAAAGCGGAGCGCGCGTGCAGTTCGACATACTGCATTAGTCGAACATCCCTTCCACAAACCATTTGCCTCGAAGATGGTCCAGATAAATCCGGTAGAGTTCCACTCCTTTTGGCATTTTCAGCGCGACATCCCATTCGTCGCGTATCCAGGTGAACGTCTTATTCCACCAATAACCAGAACTCTTCCACGGACCCGAGGCTGCGACTACACGACGATGCTTTTTCCATAACCGGACGAAATGAGGCTGCTCTCCGGTGAGTTCCACTGCACTTTCCAGTTCCGGCCGAAAAAGCCGCAGGACCAGGGTTGGAGTAAGAGGGCCCCGCGCGGAACGTTTTGCCGGTAGAGCCGAAAATGCCCGTACAGCGAAGCTGTCAGGCTCATGAGTATCGAGGACTTGAGGCGAGCCGACGCATGAAGTTCCATCTTCATCCGCAGTGCCGACAATTCCCCGGATTCGCGCCAGGGTAATTTCCAATTGCTCCGGTTCGGGCGAAGCAGGCGTGAATAATTCGGCTTGAGTGCTCCGTGGTCTTGAGGGCACGACTTCGACTTCCACCCTCTTAATAGGAGCTTCAAAGGCGACTTCATTCAGGTCAAGGCAGACAAGGCGGCATAAAAACTTGGCGTCGGAAGTCGGAAGCGGCGGTTTCCAGACGTGCTCATACACTTCTTTTTCTTCATTTGTGCGTAACTGCCGCGATTCCAGTTCCAGCCTTACTCGAAATTCAGTTGTAGCCAGAGCGTGCGATGCTAGGCGTTCGCACAGATCATGCGTCATACGATTAAGAATGAACGCCAGCGATTCCAGCGTTTCAATGGGATCGTCAAATTCGTAGCCTGCGGTAAAATCTTCCGCTGGCTCGTCGGCGACAAGAAATCTTTCGCTTCCACCACGGGCCAGCTTTTGCAGACGCAATCCTTCCTGGCCCAGCCGCTCGGTAACTGGTATGGAGGGAAGCGAGGCAAATTCTCCGAAGGTGCGGATGCCCCAGCTCTCCAATGTCTCCAGCATTTCAGGCGGCGGTGAAAGCAGGCGCACCGGCAAGGATGCGAGCCGCCGGGCCTCCTGACCTACGGGGATGAAAGTCACGCCCGGAAATCCGAGTGCGGCATACATCGCTGCATCGGGAGTGGCCGCGATTGCCACACTTGGATTGCAGTCTAAACCTTTATTTTTTACGCCCAGAATATCTTTCGCGCGGCGCAGGATTTGTTGCCCTACATCCTGCGGCGGCCCCAGCAGCCTTTCTGTTCCATAAAGATCAAGCAGTACCATCCCGGGCGAAGTAGATTCCACGCAAGGCGAGAATTCACGAGCGCACTCCAGAAGGAGCGGCTGGGAAACGTCTTCGGCATGAAGGCAGGCGAACATAACTCATGTCCATTGGGGCTTCAAAGACACCGCAGGGCCTATAGACTGCGGCAATTTCTTATTCGGCGGCTTCTTATTCAAAGTACGAAGCACTTCCACTTCAACATCGAGGTTTGTGAGCAGGTTGTCCCGCCAGACTGGCGACTTGGTTTTCAAATTCAACACCAGTCCCGCACAGCTTGTGGCCTGAGGTTGTTGTGCAATAAAGACCAGGGCGGTCTCGCGCTTTTCTACTACATGAGCAAAACGAAACCAGGTTGCGGGTTGAATTTTATTCAACAGCCGTTCTGAAAAGCCGCTTAGGTCTACCGCGACGATTCCGAATCCACCACTCTGCAGCAGCAGGTCCGCCGATTTGAATGCCTGCTCAAGCGGCGGCAAATCCTGCCTGCTCTTTCCGCAGCGGACCCAAAGCAGGCGCGAGAGATCAACTCCTACAGCCTCGGCTGAGGCCGGATCGAAAGAATCTTTGGCATCCACCAATGCACAAAAGTGTTCTTGATGAGTTGCCGAGGAGAGCAGCGAGGTGAGCACGGAAGTTTTTCCCGGGCCGCATATCTCCGACAAAGCGCTCACGGGAACGCCGCCTGTGAGGAGGTCAATCTGCGAAATGCCGGTGGCAAGGAACTTAAGCTCAGGCCGCTTATAAACAGCGAAAGCAGAAGGAATGCGGGTTTCGATCTGAGCACGAACAGAGCAGGCAGAAAACATGGCGGCTGGCGTATTTCGCTTTTTCTTCGCTTTCGAAGGTAAGATTGTGCTCCGGGGGGAAAGAGTTGTCAAGAGTATCGAGCAGGTAAAGATCCCGGCTGAATCTGGGATTTTCAGTGGAGCGCTGATGGCCGATCTTGGATGTTCCTGCCACTGCGCGCAAGCGCGCTGCACCGGTTCCGGAAAATCCAGTGGATAATTTTGTGCCGCATGCCAGGCGATTTCTACCGCAGCACCTTCGGAATGGAGCGCTTTGTTAGAATCTTCAGTCTTCGAAAATCACAAATGAATCACGCGGCAGCAAACAGGATCCCATGAAAACAAGAATCAATCTCGCACTTATATTTGCATCGGTGTTCATGATGATGGGCGCCACTTTGACAATGGCGCAACAGACAGCAGCGAAATCGAAGGCGGCCCCGCCAAGACCGCAGGGTCCATGCGATATTTATGCCAACGCGAACGATCCATGCGTGGCTGCTCACAGCACTACGCGGGCAATGTACGCCTCCTACAACGGGCCGCTCTATCAGGTCATGCGCCAGTCGGATGGCAAAACTTTGGACATCGGCGTGGTGCAGCCTGCTGCCTCGGACGCCGGAGGATACGCCGACGCGGCCGCACAAGATAAGTTCTGCGCCAACACATATTGTTGGATCACGACGATCTACGATCAATCCCCCAGGCACAACGACCTGACGCAAGCGCCCCGCGGCGGATTCAATGGCCCAGCCATGGGAGGCTTCAACAATGTGCCACTCGCGGACATGGCGCCGGTCAGCATCATGGGGCACAAAGTTTATGGCGTTTTCATTGAGCCGGGCATGGGGCTCCGCAATGATGATCCGAAGGGTACGGCAGTAGACGACCAGGCGGAGGGACAATACTGGGTCATTAATGGATTGCACTTCAATAACGGCTGCTGCTTCGACTACGGCAACGCTGAAATTGACAGCCGCGACGACGATAACGGCACCATGGAAACCGCGTACTACGGTGACGCTACGCCCTGGTACCACGGGCCTGTTCCCGGACCCTGGATCATGACCGACCAGGAAAACAATCTCGTCGGTTGCGTCAACTCGGATGGATCGAAGAACTGCGCAAATCTGCCGAGCATCAGTTGGCGATTCGTGACCGCGATGGCCAAGGGCGAACCGCATCACTGGACCTCGATGGGCGGCAATGCGCAAAGCGGGGCACTGCAAGTCATGTTCGATGGCCCGCGCGTCAATTCCACTTATGATCCTATGCGGAAGCAAGGCGCCATTCTTTTGGGCAACGGTGGCGACAACAGCAACGGCTCTCAGGGGACTTTTTACGAAGGCGCGATGACCGCCGCAGGCACATTCCCGACCGATGCCACGGACCAATTGGTGCAGGCAAATGTTGTCGCTGCAAAGTACGATGTATCGCAGCTCACCTTGACGCCGGCATCGGCCACCACCGCTCCTCCAGGGCTCCAGACGTTCTCGCCCGGATCCTCACACGACACCACATTGACCTTCACCAACACAACGGGCGCGCCCGCGGAGAATGTCACGTTGAGCATTTCCCTGCCCGGCAAACAATGGAGCTCGTCCGCCGCGGGCGGTACTGCGACATCGAAAACATTCGCGGGTGCAGTCGCGCCGGGTGCAAGCGTAAGCGCAACTTTCAAAGTCACATCAGGAATGCCGGCGTTCAACGGCGACTTGGTTGGCCATGCACGCTGGACGAACGCCACCAGCGGCGAGACGCAAGTTCAAATAGTTGCCGAGAAGGTGCGGAACGTTAGCCCGATCAAGATCAACGAGTTCCGCATCAGCGGAGGATCTCCAAACAATACAACCGACTCCTTCATCGAACTCTACAACAGTGGTCCACGGAGCGCGGACATTTCCAACTGGACTCTAACCGAGCATCCGGCGCAGCAGGCCATTTTTTCTGTCGTGAAGATCCCCTCCGGAACGAAACTTCCGGCCGGGGGTTTTTATTTGCTTGGCCTCGCGAACTCCGGGCTTGCAGCTCCCGCGCACGCTGGCGAAAGCATTGTTCATGTCAGGAACACAACGGGCATGTCTGTCGGTGATAGCGTCACTATCGGCACCGGCGCTAATAAAGAGACGCACAAGATTGCGGGCCTCGGAACACCCGCCAGTCATAGCACGACGCTGTGGCAGCCACTTCCTGATGGGCCGGTGATCACGGTCCCGGCTGGCTCTACGAACGTGCCCGTCACCAGCACTTCCGGATTCACGGTCGGTGAAAAAATCGCTCTCGGCTACGGCGCCACGTATCCCGCCGTTGCAAAATCCGTGGAGCATTACGAAGTCGCCACAGTCACGGCGGTCGGCAAGCCCGGCACGCAAGGCTACCTTGAAGCCGACGCGCCCGCCGGTTCCACGAATATTAAGGTGACGCCGGTGGAGAGCATCTCCGCCGGGGACAAGATCAGATTGGACATTGACAGCGTCGGCCACGGAATTGAAACCGTCACGGTCGCACGCGTCGGCACCCAGGCGCACCGCACCAATCTCTCGGCCAGGGCGAGCGCGGGCGCTTCTAATATCAAAGTTCGCAACACAATTGGATTCGCTGTGGGCGACAAAATCATCATCGGCACTCCCGCGAACAGGCAAACAGTGACCGTCTCTGCGATCGGCGCTGCGAGTCCAACTGGCACCGATCTCGACTTCACACCCGCGCTCACTCAGGCCCACATCGGCGATGAGACAGTGGTTGCCCCGGGTACGGGTCTTGATCTCACTGCCCCGCTGAAGTTCAATCATGCTGCAAACCTGCCTTTCAGCGATCGCGGAACCGGAATCACCTTCGAGCCAGCAACGGCAGTTGCCCGTTCAAGCAACGAGCCCATCCAGCCGCTTGGCAGCGGCATTCAACTCGACAGCCCACTGGCAAACGCGCATGAAATCAACGCGGTTGTGCGCGACGCGGCGGTGAAAACTGCGGGCTATCAAGGGACGCCTGCCCCCATTCAATGGTTCGGAGGTCCTGAGTTCACCACCGACATCCTTCTTTTCGGAAGATTCAACATTTCGGTTAGGGAAGGAGCTATGGTGCTTCGTGATGCTTCCGGCCTGGTGGTTGACAGTCTGAACTATGGAGGCCTCGTAGACCCGTGGGCCGCCGAAGGGTACCAGGCCACTTCCGGCCCGGGCCAGGGTGGGTGTCACGCGCCCGCGCCGGGCCCCGCAGGCGGCTTCCGGCAGGCTGCCACAGTCGCCATGAATCAGAGCGCTGGGCGTTTCCCTGACGGCACAGATACCGGATCCAACTGTGCGGACTTCCTTGGCCAGGCCGCGGCTACACTGTCAGAGTCCGCCGAAGCTGGAGCCACGAACATTAAAGTTTCCAGTGTTGAAGGGTTTCAGGCAGGCGAGAAAGTAATAATTGATACGGGCGCAAACGTGGAGGACGCGGTCATTGCAACGGTTGGCACCGCGGGCGGGACAACTATGAGTGCTGCAACCGACGTGGGCGCGACCTCCATCCCTGTATCTGACCCAAGTGGTTTCGGAAGCGGTCAGACAATCAGCGTTGACAGTGGCGAGAATTCTGAAACTGCGGTCATCATCTCCATCAGAAGATTCGGCGGCACGCCTATGATAATGGTCTCGCCGCTCGCTCATGCGCATGCTGCCGGTGCAAAGGTTTCCGGCACAGGCATCACCTTCACCGCTGCTCTAACACGAGCGCACGCCGGAGGAGCACAAGTCAGCGATAACATTCCCACTCCTGGTGCGCCAAACCGCTACAGGAGTTCTCGATGACGTCTCGGTGGGAAATCTGGAACGGCAGTTATTAAATCGTCACGCGTGGGCAGATTGCGGAAAAGAATGGTAGGCACGAGGAGACTCGAACTCCTGACCTCTACCGTGTCAAGGTAGCGCTCTAACCAACTGAGCTACGCGCCTATTGGAAAACAAAAACAGACGATAAATCGCGGCCTCACCATTATAACGGCCCCTGCGGAACTTCGCATCCGGGCCGTCGAACCCGCCGGCCTGGTTGATCACTCTTTCTTCAAAAATGTTCCTTTTTCCAGCTCCGTAAATGCAGTTCGCAATTGTTCCTGCGTATTCATGACGATGGGTCCATACCAGGCCACGGGCTCTTGCAGCGGTTTGCCGGAGACGAGCAGGAAGCGGATTCCCTCGTCGCCCGCCTGCACCACGACTTCGTCGCCGCCGTCAAAAAGAATCAGAGAGCGGTTGTCCGCCTCAGTGGGAGGTGCGGTGTCCAGCCATTTCACGCCTTCCGTTGGCACGGCCAGCGGGCCTGATGCATTGCAGAACTTGCCTGAGCCCGCGAAGACGTACGCGAATGCGTGGCGTCGCGTATCTACCGGCAATGATTTTCTCTTGCCCGGAGGCAGTGAAACATCCAAATAAGTTGGGTCGGTGGCAATTCCATCCACGGGACCCGTTTTCCCCCAAAAATTGCCGCAGACTACGCGCACGTGCGTGCCGTCGTCATCGGTGATCTCCGGGATATCGAGGGCCTTCACTTCCTGGTATCGTGGCGGCGTCATTTTGTTCGCTGCCGGCAGGTTCGCCCACAGTTGAAAACCATGCATGCGGCCCACGTGGTCACCCTTCGGCATCTCCTGATGAATAATTCCACTCCCGGCGGTCATCCATTGCACATCGCCGCTGGAAATGACGCCGCGGTTTCCCATGCTGTCGCCATGTTCCACCGTGCCGGCGAGCACATAAGTGATCGTCTCGATGCCCCGGTGCGGATGCCAGGGAAAACCCGCCAGATAATCTTCCGGCACATCGTTGCGGAAGTCATCGAGCAGCAGGAAGGGATCAAAATCATTCGTGTTGCCGAAGCCGAACGCGCGGCGCAAATGGACACCGGCACCTTCCAGGGTCGGCTTGGATTCGATCAGGCGCTTCACAGGTCGAATAGACATGATGGCACTCCTATTGCGAAATTCCGCTCAACCAGCCTAGCTTAACACCGATCGTATTTGGCCCTCTCACGCTTTGCTCATCAGAAGTTTCGCCGAGCGCGCTTGCAAAGGAACGGTTCCACAGAGACAATCTTTGGATGCAGGGAATTTCTCAGGCGGGGATCCGTCCTTCCGGCGCGTCCGTTCCTTTTCACTCCGGGAGCATGGTCGTGGCCACGCTCGGCAGTCCGCGTGAAAAATTTTGGGGTGCGGTTCTTTCTCTGGCTCCTGAAGGACTGAGCCTTTGCGGCGTTGAGATCGCTGCGTTTGAAGTCCTGGTGCGCATGGTGAAAGAAGAAGAGCCGTTCACCGCCAGCGTCATCTTTTTCCCCATGCATCGCGTGGAACGCATTGAACTTGACTTGCCCGATGGCAGCATTCCTTCGCTCTCGCAGCGGTTCACCAGCAAAACAGGTTTGGCGCCAGCGGACGTGTTGATCGTTCATGGAGTGGCTCCCCCGGACGCCTGCGAGGCGCACGAGTGAGCACGTCGCGAATTCTTACCGCACCCAACCAGTTGACCTTGTTGCGGATGATTTTTCTGCCCTTCATCGTCATCCATCTGGTCGCGGGACACTACAACTGGGCGCTCATTCTATTTGTGCTTGCCGGATTCAGCGATGGCCTGGACGGCCTGCTGGCGCGCACCCTTCACCAGCAGACCACGCTGGGCCAGTATCTCGATCCCATTGCCGATAAACTTCTGCTCAGCACGGTTTTTCTTGTGCTCTCCATCCTGCACAAAATTCCCTGGAAATATACCGTGCTCGTCTTCAGCCGGGACGCTTCCATTCTTCTTGCCAGCGCTGTTTTGTATGCGATCGCCGGGTTGCGTGATTTCAGCCCTAGCATTTTCGGCAAAGCCAATACCTTCGCGCAGGTCGCCGCAGTTTTTTTCGTGATGCTATTTCAAATTCATCCCACCCGCGCGGTTTGGATCACGGAATTTACCTTTCTCCATGCGGTCTTTGCCTTCACCATTATTTCCGGCGTCCACTATGTGTTCGTCGTAGGACAAAGGCTGCGCACGCTGCATACGTCCACAACGTCCAAGCCGGCTTGATCAGTCTGAAGATTAACCACGAAATCTAGCGCGGCCTGGGAATCGACAAGTCCAGGTCCTTGGCGGCCAATTGCTTGGTCAGCAAAATAATCTGTCCTACATGCTGTTGCACGTGGCCCACGACCTGATAGACCGCATCCAGAACGAAAACTTCTCCCATCTTCTGCGGATCGGTTCGGTCCAGCAGCCGCTCCGTCGGCAAAGTAGCGATCACAGTCTTTGCTTCCTCCACCGTCTTGCGGAACAGTTCCGACAATTGCTTCACCGTGAAGCCTTCGCTGGCGGAAAATTCCGCGGCGCGCGTGCGGACGTCAGGCTGCCCCGCAACGCCGTGCATAATCCACTGCCGCATGTTGCCGCATAAATGCAGGATCAGATTGCCAATGGTGTTTTCGTGCGCGGCGTTGCGGCTCCATACTTGCTCATCGTTCAGATGACCCAGGCACGCGTCAACGTTTCCCGTCATCTGCGTGAGCTTGCGGACCGAGTAATCGAGAAATAGCTTTCCGGTTTCCGTATTCATATCATCAGTGTTCATGGCACTAGTGTACCCACCACGCTGAGGGCATAACATCTCGATTTACGCTTGCCCGGATTGATTTTTTCCGTTGGAGTTTCGCGCGGTTGCTGTGAAATCATCCTCCCAACCGGTCGGTTTGGGTGCGCGCGGCACCGGCGTTTTAGGCGCGTGGCGAGGTTATAATCGGAACAGTTCTTATTCGCATCATTCGTAGTAGCAGCCTCATACCCTTTCGTTGATGATCGTGCGTAAAAGTTCACTCGGCTCATTCATCGGGTTTTGGGCATCTGCTATTTAAGGAGCATTTCATGGCGCTGCAAAAGACGGAGAAAATCTGGCACAACGGAAAATTAATTCGCTGGGACGATGCGAACATCCACGTAATGTCGCACGTCGTGCATTACGGCTCGTCCGTATTTGAGGGCGTGCGTTGCTACGAGCTTCCCAGCGGTCCCGCGATTTTTCGCGCCAAAGAGCACATGCAGCGCCTTCTCGACTCCGCCAAAATCTATCGCATGGATGTGGGTTACGGTTTAGACGAACTGGTCTCCGCCATGGTGGAGTTGATCGCGGCCAATGGAACCTGGCCTTGTTACGTCCGTCCCATTGTGTTTCGCGGCTATGGCGACGCCGGCGTGACGCCGATCCATTGTCCGGTCGAGGTGTACATGATCAATTATCCCTGGGGCAAATATTTGGCGGGCGATGATAGTGGCGTGGATGTGTGCATCTCGTCGTGGACGCGCCTGGCCCCCAACACGCTTCCCGCCATGGCGAAGGCCGGAGCGAATTACATGAACTCGCAGCTCATCCGTATGGAAGCCAATGCCAACGGCTACAGCGAAGGGATCGCGCTCGACTCGAATGGCTACGTAAGTGAAGGCTCCGGCGAAAATGTTTTCGTAGTGCGTAACGGCGTTCTGCAGACCGCCCCGCTTGGCAACTCCGTGCTGCCTGGAATTACGCGCGACGCCGTGCTGAAGATCGCCCGCGATACCGGGATCCCGGTGGTTGAATCGGGCATTCCCCGCGAAATGCTCTACATTGCCGATGAAGTGTTCTTCACTGGGACTGCCGCGGAAGTTACGCCCGTGCGCTCGGTGGACAAGATTAAAGTTGGTAACGGCGCTCTGGGGCCGGTCACAAAAAAAGTACAGAAGGAATTTTTCTCAATCGTGCGTGGAGAAAAACCGGATCGCTTCGGCTGGCTCACCCCAGTCCCGGTGCGAAGCAAGCAGCCGGTAGGCGTGTAGCAATATTCGTGTAGTGCCGGGCCTCTGGCCCGGCGCTACACAATCTCAAATCATCCAATGCATGCTGGGAAAATCTCAGATAGGTTCGTCTGAGATCCTTACTGCGAAGGCTCACTTCGAGATCGCTACTTCAACGTCCTACTTCGAGGTCTCTTCCAGGACTCCCTGCTCAAGCTTTTCCTGGCACTCAATGCAGTGGCGCGTCCAAGGCACAGCCTCCAGACGCTTTGCATTAATCTCTTTTCCGCATGAGATGCATTCACCGAATGCGCCCTCGCGGATCCTTCCCAGCGCGCCTTCGACCATTTGCAATAGTTGGCGGTCGTTGTTGCTTTGCGAAAACAAAAATTCCTTGGTATAGGAACTCGCCGCGCGGTCGGCGACATCCTGAGCGGAATCTTCATCCACGGTGCGCCCATCCTGCTCGGTGCGCACAACGATGCGGCGCAACTCGTGCTGCCGCGTTTCAAGTCTTTTCCTGAAGTATTCCAGCTTTTTTTTATCCATACGTGTTTGGCTGCCTGAAGGGCCGTCTTTCCGAAAAGCCCTTAACTAAAACGCACATCATATGCGTTCAAATTCAGATGCGTCAACTGAGCAAGAGGATTCGAGATCGCCCAAAATTAAGCGATTCCGTACGATGTAATGCCGGGGATTTGTGGAATGAACAACTTCCCGCTATCGGGGCAGCAGCTTGGGCATGTCCGCAAGTGCGAACCCCATCACCGTCATCGCTGCAGAATTTTCCTGCAACAACCGCGGCGTGATTTTGTCCAGGGTATCAGCGGCAGTGTGATGATAGTTGAAGTAGGTACGCGCATCCTGCATGATGCTGAAAGCGGGCACGCCCGCCTTCGACATCGGGTCGATGTCGGCGCCGGTATCGTCATTCATTTTGATCAGATTGGCCCCGAACTTTTCCAGAACGTCCTGCATGGGTTTGAGCAATGGCAGCGCCTGAGGGTTGATTTTCGCCAGGAAGCCCAGCGGATGGTCGGCCCCAAGGTCGCTCTCAATGGCCCCAGCGTAGTTCGCGAAATCCCCAGCGTGGGCTTTGGCAAAGGCCTGGTTTCCGGTGCCACCGTTTTCTTCATCCATCCAGGCAATCACCCGGAGCGTGCGCTTGGGATGCAGGTGTTGTTCCTCAATGAGCTTGGCTGTCTCCATGGCCACGGCGACACCCGCAGCGTCGTCAATGGCGCCCGTACCAGGATCCCATGAATCCAGGTGCCCGGAAACAACGACAACCTGCTCCGGATGTTCGTTCCCTTTAATATCGCCAACTACGTTATAGCTTTTAACGGGTGGGCCGACTCGTGAAGTCAAAACCAGATGCATGCGCACCGGCCCTTCGGCGGCAAGGTCGGCAATCAAGTCGGCGTCTTCACTGGTGACTGCGCCCGCGGGAATATCGGTGCGCGCGCTCCATCCGGCATGGGGAATCCTGTAATCCGCGTTCCCTACCGAGCGCACCAGTGCGGCGACCGCCCCAAGGGCCTGTGCGCGCTTCGCGCCCAGGCCGCGATAAACCACTGCTTCATCGTAAGCGTCGTCGCCAAATCCGTTGGCTGCCTTCGAACGATCGAACTTGGCGTTATACAAAACAATTCTTCCCGAGACCTTGTCGCGCCCCAGTTTTTCCAACTCCTGAAAGTCATTGACTACTACCAGGTTCGCCGTGATCCCTTCGGGCGACGTCGGAGCGTTTCCGCTGAGCGCAAGCAGGACGATCCGCTGGCTTGTCCCATAAGTATGGCCGGGATATTCCACGAGTTCGGCGGTGTCCTGTCCGCGAGTCCACTGCGGGACCATTACCGGTTCCAGATGAACGTCCAAACCCAGTTTGCGCAATTGATCGGCGACATACTCCACGGCGGCTTGCGCCTGGGCGGAACCCTCCGGCCGCGCGCCAATATTTTCCGTCAGATACTTGACTTGCTGGTAAGCGTAATCGTCGGAAAGCGCGGCATCTCGCAAAGCGATTAGTTCTCCCGTAAGTTCCGTAGAGTAAGCGGGCTCTGCGGCATGGCTGAGTTTTGCTTCGTAGTCAGATGTTGTGGAAGGCGCGGCTTGTTGCGCTCCGGCTGGAAGCACCACAAATAAGATTGCAGCGGACAAAAGGAAGGGAAAAAACAATTCTGTTGTGCGCATGGCTCGGGATTACTGAGCGTAGTGTAATGGATTGGCAACGCGCAACGCCGGACGAAGTGGGGCGCCTAGACGGGGAAGCTGTGAAAAAAGGCCCCATTTCTGGGGCCCTGCAACAAAAGAGGCTAGGAGGTAAGCAACTTAGATGGACAACGCTACGCGCTTGTCTTTCTTGCGGAAAATCCGAGGACATCGTGAAGGATGGTCAAAACTTGCGTGCGGCCTCTTTACCGGTGATTCCTTGAATGCATCTGTGCGGCCAACAATGGAATCAATTAGGAACGACGCCAACGAACGATCAAGTGATTCATACCAATAGATTTAAGGGGAATTGCTTTCGGAGAATGATGGGATTGGAAAAATTTCGACGGCAAAAGCATTGCATACTTTTGCCGCCCCAATTTCACTTCCGAGAATTTAGGAATTTCCCGCCACGGTGCGCAATTTGCCTGGCAGAAAGTGATACGGAGGCCAGGGGCCGCTGATCAACAACTCACAATTTTTCAATTGCTTGGCCGCGCTGTTGTAGCGATTTTGATATTTTTCGATGGATTTCGAGTCTATCAGGTGGGCGATATCAATCAGCATTCCCTGCGAATCCATTTTCTTGCAGCTGATTTCTTCTTCCAGTGGATTGAATAGCTTGTGGACCTGTACGGAAAGGGCGCGGGCCTTGGTTTGCCGCTCCCGCTGTCGCGACGCTTTCTCGCGCAGCTTAATCAAGTAGTCGCCGCCAACGGTGTCCGGCAATTCCACATCAATCATGGCTTCGCGCAGCGAGCCATCGCGGACCAGCAACTTCAAGTGCATCTCCGCTTTACCTTTTAGCTTGGCAACGCTCTGTCCGAAGGCGCGGCGATTGGTTCGCACCGCTTGCCGGAGGGCCTCGTCGTTCTCAAAAATGGTGCCCAGCTTAAAAGGAAGCACGGTGCCGGCGCGGAAGCAGACGCTGACTACTCTCGCATGCTCCAAAAGGGCTTTCTGCTCAAGCTTTTCGCGATTCCCGTCAAATTCGCTGACAACCACGGCGAATTCTCCGCTGGGGTAGCTGAAAACTGCGCAACCATTCACCCCCTGAACGCCTTCCAGCAGCGCTGGGCGTCGGGAACGGGTTCCATTGTTGAGGATTTGCTGATCGGTAATGCAGTAAGCGTACCACGCCATATAAAGTCACTCCGAACCTGGAGGTCGCAATGCCACTCGTCAACCCGGGAGGAGCGACGTTGGTTACGACCTGCTTGACATTGGAAGAAAGGGCGGTACCACTACGACGAGAACGAACGCCAAATGCCGCGTCCAGTTTCGATACTACCGCTGGGTTGAGAGAATTGCAACCAATTCGTTGCAGTTACCAGCGCGAATCGCGTGAAACGCACGCATGGTTCCATCTTTTTTTCGACTAGGCGCGCCATCGTAGCGCAGGACAGATGCGGTCTACACCTTCTTGTGGTGATTGCTGCGGGCGAGAATACGTTCCTGTAAGGCGAGCATCAGCACGCGCGCCATTTCATCCCATGGCGCAGGTTTTCCCGTCCAGATTTCGAATTGCCGGGCGGCCTGGTGAACGAACATCTCCAGTCCCGGGATGGGATCGGCTCCGCGTTCCTTGGCCATCTTGAGAAGGCGAGTTTCGATGGGGTCGTAAATCATGTCGAAGACGTAGCGTGCCTGAATCTCTTTTTCGGTAAGGGGCGATTCCGTGGAATTGCCCATGCCCACCGGCGTGGCATTCACGATCACATCAAAGGAAGCTTTTTTCAGATCTGCCCGTTTCAAGACGCGGGCCTTGGCCTGGCGCGCCAACTTTTGCGCGGGACCTGCGCTGCGGTTCAGGATGTAAACTTCCGCGCCGCGCTCCTTCAGACCAAATACTGCGGCACGCGCCGCTCCTCCAGCGCCCAACACAAGTATCTTGGCTCCGCCGAGTGTCATGCGCTGCTCAAGTGGCCGCACGACTCCGGCAAGGTCCGTATTAAACCCATAGAGCCGTCCATCCTGCGCGCGGACCACAGTATTACAAGCGCCGGTTTTCGCCGTATGCGGATCAGTATTGTCCAAATACTGAACGATGCTTTCCTTGTAAGGCATGGTGACTGAAAGCCCATGGATGGGAATATCGCGCATACAGGCGAGAAGATCTTTCAGCGTCTTGGCATGTAAAGCTAAATAAACGCCATTCACATTTTCCCGTCGCAGGGCAGCATTCATGATTGCCGGTGAAAGAGAATGGGCCACCGGGTCCCCCACCACGCCGTAAACGCGGGTCGCAGGATCCACCTGATCAATCCGGTAAGTACTTCTCAGGTCACGGGCGGTGACTTGGCCGGGGGCCGTCTTCTCGTCCGCACTGACCGCGGCAAAGGTAAATGCGCTACCTGCACGTACTCCGAGTACGCGGCTAATGATTCCCTGCTCGCCCATGCACAAGCCAACCAAAGAGCGGCGATCGCTGTGCTTTTCCAGCAACTTCATCATTTCAACGTTGTCGTAGAGCGTCGTCGCAGTCCCGACGATTTTGTAATAGTCAGCCGGGAAGGCGGTCATTTTTTCCAGCGCTTCATCCAGCTTCCGGCTTCCATGAAAATCATGATAGGAAAGGACTACGGCCGCTTTTGAACGGAGATTCTTCAGTTGTTCTGGCCGGCATTTTTCCGCGCTTTGCAGCTCAACGTCCACCATCTGGCATCCGGCACCTGCCGCCTTCGACAGCATCTCGAACTGTGCGGCCAGCGATCCCTTGAACTTGCCACCGTTCGCAGCGCGCCGGCATGTGGCGATGACGGTGACGTGGGGATGGTATTCCATGAACCGCTTAATCTTGGGCAGGGCCTGCGCGGGCTGGGAAAGATAATCTAAGCGGAACTCGAGAAAAGTGTTGTCCCGCGCTAAAGACTCTGCCTTTTCAATAATTTGCGAGGCATCGGAGCCCGTGATTGCCACGCAAACCCGGGGCAAACGCAGGTACAGCAAGCGGGAAGAAAAGCTGTTGGACGCGGATGTAATCATCGAGAGGGATTCGGCGCGATATTACAAGCCGCTAATTACAGATGCAACAATGATTTAAGAATTTTCTTCCCGGCAAACTTTTTATCAGCCTCAAATGACACCAGCGTAACCTTGACCGCCCCTTACCCTATTGTTACTGTCCACCTTGAAGACTTTTACTTTGTTTGGGTTAGCGGGAACCGGACGTAACCGCACCCGCCGTCTCTGGGAGATAAGATGAAGAAAACAGGTATGTTGCTATTGCTTATTCTAGTGGGTGTTGCCTCCGCGCAGACCACCTACGCGCCTGCCGTCGCGGGAAATCCGGAGGGAACGAGCGCAACCTCGAACACCTTCCCCACATTGCGCATGGAGACGCCCACCTATTCCGACCTGTATTGCGCAGGTTTTGTCAGCAAGCAACTCCTGCCCAATGCCAATTACGTTGCAGGTGGGTTGAACACGCCGAATACCACGAAATTCGTGAATGGCGATCTTATATACCTGGCCGGCGGCGGCTACCAGGTCGGCCAGCAATACACCGTGGTCCGCGAATTGAAGGACCCCAACCAGTTCGAGCTTTTCAACGGTCAGTCCAAGTTACTGAAGCAGGCTGGTCAGCCCTATGCGGAACAGGCGCATGTGCGGATTGTAGACACGCGCAACAAGATGGCCATCGCTCAGGTCGAGTATAGCTGCGACCCAGTCAATCCCGGCGACTTTGTCATTCCCTACTTGGACAAGAAGGCAATTGACCTGCAACAGCCGCATGCATTTGACCGCTACCTTCCTGCCAGCGGCCGTCTCGGAGGCCGCATCATCCTGCCAAGGATTTTGATTCTGAACTTGGCAACGGTTCCAAGGTTTACATCAATCTGGGAAGCAACCAGGGCGTTCAGATCGGAGAATATTTCCGTGCATTCCGCCGTTACGAGGAAGATCTTCAGGACCCGGTAGATTCGCTTTCATTCAAGGCTTCGGTTTCCGAGGATACGCAAAAGCACCCCTCTTCCACCGACCAGCACATGTTCACCAAAACCAGTGGCCCGCAGATCCATGTTCATGACATGCCGCGGCGCTCGGTCGGCGAAATCGTGATCATCAGCACAACTCCGACAACGGCAACTGGCATGATTACATCCTCGCTGGAAGACGTGCATGTTGGCGATGGCGTGGAGTTGGAACAGTAGCAATATCCGCAGTCCGCAGTCCTCGTCCGGAGAGCCCGCGCTCTCCGGATTTTTTATTTGAATGAGTTTTTTAGAAAGTGAATCAGCGCGACTTCCAATCGCGAGTGTTCGGGGCTTTGTGTTTCTGCGGCGGATTTGTTCTAGAATCGGGTCGTATGAACAAAGTTGTCGCCAACGCTGATGAAGCGGTCAGTGACATCTTCGACGGCGCAACCGTCATGCTCGGCGGCTTCGGACTTTGCGGCATTCCTGAGAACCTTATCCACGCGCTCGTACGCAAAGGCGTAAAAAATCTTTCCACCATCAGCAACAATATGGGCGTTGACGGCGTGGGCATGGGACTACTGCTCGAAGCCGGCCAGATTCGCCGCCACACGGGCAGCTATGTGGGCGAGAACCGTTTGCTGGAGCAAATGGTGCTCAACGGAAAGTTGGACCTCGAACTTGTTCCCCAGGGCACTTTTGCCGAGCGGATTCGCGCCGGCGGCGCGGGCATTCCCGCATTCTTTACTCCCACTGGCGTAGGAACGGTGGTGGCCGAGAACAAAGAAACACGGGAATTCGACGGCAGAGTTTACGTAATGGAGCGAGCGCTGAAGGCCGACTTCGCCCTGATCAAAGCGTGGAAAGGCGATACCTGGGGCAACCTGATCTATCGCAAGACCGCGCGCAATTTCAGTCCCATGATGGCAACAGCAGCGAAGGTGACAATCGTCGAGGTTGAGGAACTGGTTGAAGTGGGAAAGTTGGAAGCGGACTCCATTCATACTCCGAGCATTTATGTGCAGCGAATTTTTCAGGGATCGAATTATGAAAAGCGCATAGAACGAAAAACGGTCAGGAAGAAGTAGTGCATATGGCTATTCCTGAAAAATCCGTGAAGGACAACGACAAGCGCGAGCGCATTGTCCGCCGCATCGCCAAAGAATTGCGCGATGGCTTTTACGTGAATCTCGGCATAGGCATGCCCACGCTTGTTGCTAATCACGTTCCGCCGGGGATTGAGGTCGTATTGCAGAGCGAAAACGGAATGCTTGGCATCGGCCCGTATCCTTACGAAGGCCAGGAAGACCCGGACTTAATCAACGCAGGCAAGGAGACGATCACCGAGATGCCGGGCACGGCATTTTTCTCCAGCGCCGATTCCTTCGCCATGATCCGCGGCGGCCACATTGATTTGAGCGTACTGGGCGCGATGGAAGTAGACGAGCAAGGCAACATCGCCAACTGGATGATTCCCGGAAAAATGGTGAAGGGCATGGGCGGCGCCATGGACCTGGTGGCCAGCGCTCGCCGCGTGATCGTCGCCATGGAGCACACTACACGCGACGGCGCGCCGAAAATTCTGAAGAAGTGCACGCTCCCACTCACTGGCCTCAAAGTCGTGGACACAATTGTGACGGAAATGGGATGTATTCAAGTTTCAAAAGACGGACTCGTACTGGAAGAGATCGCTCCGGGATTAAGACCAGAAGATGTGCAGCGAGCAACGGAGCCAAAGCTTATCGTGAGCCCCAAGCTGAAAGTCATGGAATGTTGAAGTTGGGTTTAATAGATCCTCTAGATTCCGCGCCCCAGAATTGCCACGAACACGATAAAAACGATAACTCCCAGAGCGATAGCGGGATAACTGTGTGCAATAGCCGGTGAGGACAAAGTACCTGGCAGCTCGCGTTTGCTGCGGGGAATAATCAAAAGCGGGAATGAAGCCAGTCCGATTTCCATGACTGCGTCTGAAAGACCGCGCCATCTTCCTGCCGCCGTCGCGATGATGATTCCCAGCGTTGCCGCCAGCCATGCTGTTCTTGCAGTCGCGCGCGCCGTCTTTCCGCTGGGAGCTGCCGTCAAAAGTGCCCGCGACGTAAGACGTACCGTAGCTAAATAGAGAGCCAGGCCCAGCCCCGCGCCGAACCAGCGTTCCGCCACTGTGACATGACCCAGCAGCGATTGAGTAAAGAAATACAGGTCTCCGTCCTGCCTGTGCATGGCATGGATAAGATATCCACCCTCCCAGAAGAAGCTAAACGCTGTCATCAGGGTCAGGAAGAATCGAATTTTGGGGAATCGCAAGGGCATCAGGGTCCGCGCGATCAATGCCAAAAGACCAAGGAGAAGATTCATCGCCGGCCCACCGGCATCAATCCATTTGGAGGGAACATCGCAACGAAAAAGCGACGACGTCAAAAGCTGGATGTGGCCACCCAGCAGAAGGCAGGCGCCTCCGTGGCCAAGCGCTTCGTGATCAAAACTGACCACACACATCGCGAGGACGCCAAGCGCCGCCACCGTAAGCCAGTCGTTCTTTATTCCGCTATCTTTTGAAAAATCAGATTTCTGCAAATCGCTATTTGGCGAATCATGTTTCGTGGTTGTCTCGACCATCTTGTGATAACTCTCCGTACACACAAACATCTGCTCTAACCTCTGCGGTCGAGCCGCGGGTCCACTCCGCACTTAACTTAGCTGATTTTCAGATTCGAAACGGCGCGCTCAATAATCTGGCCGGGAGCATGACCACGGCCCACACCAGCGCCAAGGCTCCATGAACGGCGATGCCGACGATCCGGAAGGGCAGTAGAAGTAGCCAAACGACAGGAAACAACACCAGCGCAATGCGAGAGGCCAACACAGCACGAAAAGTATGCACCACAACAAGAAGGCAAACATAAGTCTCCTCCTGCTGAAGAATTACGTGCCTGAGCTCTGAAAAGTTCCTGCACGTTAAATTTACTTCGCCCAGCTCTTCAGCCGCTCCGCCTCGAATTCATCGCCGTGCTGCCAGCCGATTAAATTCTGCAGGCTGGCCGCCTTCCATCCCAAGGCGAATCCAAACCGGGCCATGGCCGCGTCGCCAATAAAATTCATGTCGGGACGATACTCGTCGCTCGGCTGGTGATAGCGGTTTGTGGTGTAATCCTCAGCCTGCTTCAGTCCCCAGGCCTCGGTGTGGCCTTTGTATTTCAGACCTTCGCTGACGGAAAAAGACGGAATGCCCACATGGGCAAGGCTGAAGTGGTCCGAGCGATAGTAATAGCCCGCGCTGGGATTTGAATCCGGGCGGATGGCAAGCCGGAATTCTTTGGCCATAGCGGAAACCACGGGATAGAAAGTTGTTCGCTCCGCACCTGAGACTTCAACTTCCTCGGGAGCGCCGAGAGCGGGAATGTCGTCAAAGTTCAAATCCAATGTGATTTTTCCAGCGGGAACAGGCGGATGCTTTCCTAAATAATCGGAGCCCAACAGTCCTTGCTCCTCCGCTGTGACCGCGGCGAACAGAATGGAGCGGCGCGGCTTTGCCTGGGACAATGAATAAGCGCGCGCGATCTCCAGCAAGACACCGCATCCGGTCGCGTTGTCTTCCGCGCCGTTGTAAATGTTGTCGCCCGGCATCTCGGGACGGATTCCCAGATGGTCGTAATGCGCGGTATAGAGCACGGCCTGGTCTTTGAGCTTGCTGTCACCACCCGGCAACATGGCCACAACGTTGTTTGACGAGAAGGGACGAATTTTGCTGACCATGTGGGCCTTGAGTTTGACGGGCAATTCCACGGGATGAAAATTCGTGGATTGAGCGTCAAAGATCATCTTGTTGATGTCCATGTTCGCCATGGAAGCCAGTTTCCCTGCTACGCTAAGCTGCACCCACGAAGCAACTTTCAGCAGCGGCGTGCCTTCAGCTTTCAAGTATGATTTTTCGCCTGAATTCGAATTGCGCACCACCTCCCACGGATAACTCGCCATGTCAGTTTTGTGGATGAGAATGACGCCGACCGCCCCCTTGCGCGCCGCCTCTTCGTATTTGTAAGTCCAGCGACCGTAGTAGGTGAGCGCTTTGCCCTTGAAAAAGTTTTCGTCGCTCGAGGGCGGCTCATTCACGAGCATGAGAAGGACTTTCCCTTTTACGTCCACACCCTTGTAGTCGTCCCACTTATATTCAGGAGCATCGATGCCATAGCCGACATACACAATCGGCGCGTTCACGTCGGATTCGGTGCGCTGCGTCTGATCGTAGGCAACGTATTCTTCGAGCGGCTTGAGGTCGAGGGAGGGCCCGCGGTTGGGGGCAAGCGTGAATGTGGTCCCATCGGCAGGTGTGATTCCGACCAGCGGCACCTTTTGCAGGAATGTTCCGTTATCTCCGGCGGGCTTCAGTCCGTAGAGAGCGAACTGAGTTGCCAAGTATGCGGCGGCGATGTCTCCGCCGCGCTGGCCGGTGCCACGTCCCTCAAGCAAATCATCGGATAGAAATTTCACATGCGCGCGAATACGCTCGGGATCCACTTTTTGCATGGCGGCAATGGCCGGCCCGGGCAAGTGCGCGGAGGCTTCGGGATCATGGCCAAGTTTTGGGGTTTTCGGGGCGGCCCACAGGAAAGAAGTGGAGAAAACGAGGAACAAGACAAAGCCATTCCGCATGAGGCGATACTCCCTGGTAGCGTAATTAATTCGAAAATCTTTTACCGTGTTCAGCAGCGCGATCAGTAAGACGATTCGGTTCTCCCGGCTGGTTCGCCGGGTCCCTTCGACTTCGCTCAGGGCAGCTCGACCCGGCGCTGCACACGCAGAGCCGATCATGCCAGCGAACTTTTTATTCTAAATAATTCCTGCTCTACGCAAAATCTTTCTGGCCAATCCGGTTAACGGAAGTGTACCGGCTTTTGATGCTGGCACCCACTTCCCAATCACTTGTTTTGGCGCTGGCCGCCGGACAACCTGAACAGTGTAATCGGTCACGGTGATGGAATGGCGCAGTGTGAGATGCGGAGTTGAACTTGTCTCATGAACTTCCGGCAATTCCCACATACCCGCCATCAGTGACGCAGTCCGCGCGCGTTGGACCATAAGGACAGAACCATCGCGGACATCGAGCGCGTATCGGATGGTCTTCTTGTGCTGACGCGCAGGTTTTTCCGCGGGCGCAAGCGTCCCTCGTGCAGTGCAAAAGCCGCGCACCGGGCATTCCCTACACAACGGCTGGCGCGGAAGGCATACCGTCGCTCCCAATTCCATCATCGCCTGATTGAAATCTCCGGGACGATTTGCATCGAGTAACTGACCCGCCAACTCCCACACTTTTTCGCCGCCGATATGTTTGCCGGAAACTCTTCCCAGCACGCGCTCCACGTTGCCATCCACCACCGCGACCGGTTCCTGAAAAGCAATGCTGGCGATGGCGGCAGATGTGTATCGTCCAATGCCGGGCAGATTGCGAAGCTCTGCTGATGTTTGAGGAAAAGCGCTGTTGTGCTCTCGCACGATTTTTTTGGCTGCGGCGTGCAGCATACGCGCGCGGCGGTAATAACCAAGGCCGCTCCATGCGGCGAGCACTGAGGATTCGCGGGCGCCAGCCAATTTTTGCACCGAGGGAAAGCGCTTGAGGAAGCGATGATAATGGTCAATCACCGCCGCAACGCGGGTTTGTTGCAACATGATTTCCGAAAGCCACACTCTGTAAGGATCGGTACTCTTCCGCCAGGGCAGATCGCGTTTGTTCGCGTCGTACCATTGCAACAGCCTGCGGCGAAAATGCGCCGGCGAGGGAAGCGCGCTGAGTTTTCTGTTTGATTCTGTTTGCATTGCGGCTGTGGATCTCTCGTGTAGCGCCGGGTCTTTGACCCGGCGTCGCCGGACCCTAGGTCCGGCACTACACAATTGTACGGCGCAAACAGAATACGGTTCCGGGTCTCGCTATAATCGGGAAATCTTATGAAATATTGCCGTTTCGAATTGAACAAGGGAGCAAAGTACGGGCTGGTGGAGTCGGTCGCCGGGCAGGACGTGATCACGCGCGTGCTCCTTACCACGCCATACCAAACCGAGGAAGAGTTGGAAGACCTACCCAGCAAGAAAATAAATTCGCTTCCCTTTGCCAACGCGGTGTTGCTGGCGCCGGTGCAGCCTTCGAAGATCGTGTGCGTGGGCCGCAACTATCGGGAACACGCGGCGGAGTTGGGGAATGAAGTCCCTACGGAGCCGCTGATTTTTTTCAAGCCTCCGTCTTCGATTCTCGCACCGGGGAAAAATATCCGGCGGCCTCGCGTCAGCGAGCGCGTGGATTATGAAGGCGAACTGGGCGTCATAATCGGCAAAACCTGCTACCAGCTTTCTGACGACGAAGACTTTCGCCCATACATTCTCGGCTACACATGCGTAAATGACGTCACCGCGCGCGACTTGCAGAACAAGGACAAACAGTGGACACGTGCGAAGGGCTTTGACACTTTTTGTCCCGTCGGGCCGGTGGTTGTGCAGGAGCTTGATCCGTGGACGGGCGTTGCCGTGGAGACTCGCGTCAATGGCGAGCCACGCCAGCAGGGCAATACCAGGGATTTCATTTTCGCGCTCGATGCGGTCATTCGATATATTTCGCGCGTCATGACATTGTTGCCGGGAGATCTTATCGCCACGGGAACGCCCCAGGGCGTAGGGCCAATTGTCGCGGGGGATGTGGTGGAAGTGACCGTGGAAGGGATTGGGACGCTGAGCAATCCGGTTGTGGACGGCAACTGAGAGCGGCTACGAACTCTGCGGAACACCTTCCAGCTTGCGGCCAACGCTGTCGAGAACGCCGTTGATGAATTGCACCGACTCGGGCGCGGAAAATTTTCGCGCGATTTCGATCGCTTCGTTGATGACGACGGCGCGTGGCGTCGTCGGGAAGCATAAGAACTCGGCAACAGCGGCGCGCATAATATTGCGGTCCACGGCGGCCATACGGTCCATGCGCCAATGCTCGGCGTGCTCTTCGATCAGTGCGTCGATTTCAGCAGCGCGATCACTGGCAGCGCGGAACAGATCTTCGGCGAAGCCTTGAACGTCCGGCCCCACATCACCGCGCTCTTTCCAGAAGGTCTTGCGAACTTCCTCGGGACGCTGTTTGGCCATATCTGCCTGAAAGAGCATTTGCAGCGTCAACTCTCGTGATTTGCGGCGGGTTCCCATGGAGCATTCGGCCGTCAGCACTCAGCATTCGGCCGTCAGCATTTAGTGTAAGGGATTTTGAGGAGATCAGCGAACGCTACTACGGAGACTAGTGACTCAGGTTGAACAAAACACGCAAAAGGCATGTCATCTCGACGTTGAGCGCAGCGAAGACGGAGAGACCTTACGTCCGTTGGAAACCATCAACGCAGACAGCAAGGACCGCAATTCCTGTCGGCGCTAACAATGGTTCCAACAGTCGCAGGGTCTCTCACAGCTAAAGCTGTTCCGGATGACATACTTTGAGGAGTCGCAAAAGTGATAGGGGTCTGTTTTGCAAACTGAACCACTACCTCGCGCGGACTATTTTCCGCGTCGCGACTTGCCAGCTTTCTTGCTGCTTCGAGCGGAGTGATGGCCCTGGTTCTTTTCGCTGAGTGCTGAATGCTGAACGCTGATTGCTTTCTTCAGATTCGCCATCTCGATTGCCGCCTGCGCTGCCTCGAAGCCCTTGTTGCCCATCTTCAGTCCCGCCCGGTCGATTGCCTGCTCGAGGGTTTCGCAGGTGAGGACGCCGAAGGCATGTGGCACTCCGGTCTCTTGTGCCGACTGTCCGATGCCGCGCGTGACTTCATTGACGATGACGTCGTAGTGCGCAGTGTCGCCGCGCAAAAGGCATCCGATGCAGATGATGGCGTCGTATTTTCCTGTTTCCGCCAGCGTGCGCGCGGCGGAAGGAATCTCGAAAGCGCCGGGAGTGCGGACGATATCGATTGCTTTTTCGGTCACGCCCGAGCGCACCAGTCCATCGAACGCGCTCTGCAAGAGCCGCTCAGTAATGAAGGCGTTGAATCGCGAGACGACAATGCCGAAGCGTTTTCCCGCGCCGTTCAAATCACCCTCAAGCGCCTTCCCATGGAAACGCGAGCGTTCATTCAATTCGTTTGTTTTCTTCTTGGTCACAATATTGCCAACAATGATACAGAACGCATTCGCAAATGGGCGTTAGGGCCGATCAAAAGCGTTCATCCATTGCGGAGAATTCTTTCCCACGTCCCCGCTCCATTTATCAAGCAATCGCCCGGTTTTCACATCGTGCAATTCATAGCGACCGGGACCATTGGGATGCACGGTGTTGGAATAGAATGCCACACGCTTGCCGCCGTCTAAAAAATGCCACTCTCCCAGCATGAGTTCATTTCCTAATTTCAAGAGCGGTTTGCCTGGCTGATAGATGACAAGAGCAAGTGGTACGGGATAGGACGTACAACAATTCTTATAGTTCACAAGCCAGCCGGCGGCTTGCTTATTCGTAGCGATCTCAGCGTCAGCGCAACCCACTTGATCTTGTTCAGCAGGCGGCACAAATTCGCTGCCGTGTTCGTCAAAGATATGAATTCGCCCATCTGCAGCGCAGTCTATTTTCGTAATCGAAGAGAATGTTTTGGGATACACGACTTGAGCAATCGCGTTGGAAACTCCCAAAACAGCGGTGAAGCAGAGCGCTCCCGCAACGAACCAGGCGCGATGTACAGTTTTTGGCATTACCGGGTCACTTGCCCTCAAACTCAGCCTTTCGCTTTTCCAAAAACGCCGCCGTCCCTTCTTTCTTGTCATCCGTTGCACAAGACGCACCGAACAATTTCGCTTCCAGCTGAAGGCCTTCGCTCAGTGGCATCTCCAGCCCTTTATTCACTGCCTGCAGAGTATATTGCACCGCCAAAGGCGCATTTGCGATGATCTTCGCAGCAATCTCTTCCGCTCGCGAAATCAGATTCGCAGAAGTTGTGACTTCATTCACTAGCCCGATGCGATGGGCCTCTTGCGCGGTGATCATGTCGCCAGTAAGCAACAACTGATTCGCAACTCCCTTTCCAACCAATCGCGGTAGACGCTGCGATCCGCCAAATCCTGGAATCACTCCCAACTTCACCTCGGGCTGGCCAAGTTTGGCGTTGTCGCTCCCCAGCCGGATAGTGCAAGCGAGCGCAAGTTCGCATCCGCCGCCCAGGGCAAATCCGTTAATGCAGGCAATCACCGGCTTACCCAGAGTTTCCACTAGATCGAACATGGACTGGCCGCGCCGAGCAAATTCCTTGCCGCTCTCGCCATCCAGCTTGGCGAGCTCGCCGATGTCCGCGCCGGCGATAAACGCCTTGTCGCCCGCGCCGGTCAAAATCACGGCGCGCACTGCGGCGTCATCTTTGATCTCCGTAAAAACCGCGCGCAATTCTTCCATGGTCGCAGCATTCAGCGCATTCATCGCCTTGGGGCGATTCACCGTCACGTAGGCGATTGCGTTTCTTTTCTCGAAGATCAAGTTTTCGAAGTCCATATCGTTTGTCCTCAAGAGCGGAGCAGATTACGCCAAAGTCTAACAAACAGGTGAATACATTCCGGGAAAACCGATGATCTGGAGGCCGGACAGTCGAAGCGAATCGAGTGGAAGCGTGACTCAAACTCATTTCGCCACCAAATAAGGCCAAAGCCTTAAATCGTTAAACGAAATGCACTTCCGAGTCTCGGGGCATCAAAAAAGTACCCTTGTCAGAAAGCAAAACGGGCCTATGCTTTGCTCATATCCCGCCCCGGAGGTGTGCAAATGACGGCAAGCCAGGTAGTCCTTCACTTCGATAAACAAGAGGACGCGCTGCGGTTTACTTTAGCGGCTAGCTCCGTCATGTACGCCGATGGCCCATTGCGCAATGAGGCTCTTACCCGGATCGCCAAAGAAATTCGCAAGGCCAGCCGCATCACCACCGAAGGCGCGGTAGAATCCTCCGCCGATTCGGCCATGGAACTCACTCCGCAGGAACAGTGCGCGTAAGCAGTTGCCATGCGCCTGAGCACCCCGGATCCCTAGCCACACAGCATCCTTGCGACAGGCAGTAAAATAGGTTCTTGCGCAAGTTCTGGGACAAATCCGTCAATGAAGAGACCGGCCTCTCCCCCGCTGTGCGGGCGGAGACGCCCGTGCCTTCCTCGCTCATGATTGGCGGCGTCAGGATCGCGCCGGCTACCGTCCTCGCGCCCATGGCCGGCGTCACTGATACAGTCTTCCGCCGCTTCATTCGCAATCTGGGAGGATGCGGGCTCATCATGACCGAGTTCACCTCGGCGGATGGCGTGCTGCGCAAAAAAGACCAGAAAGCCAAACGCTACCTGCACTTCTACGAAGACGAGCATCCCATCTCAGCGCAGCTTTTTGGCAGCGATCCGCAAGTTATGGCGGAAGCCGCGCGCATGGTTGAAGACCTGGGTTTCGACTTGATTGACCTCAACCTGGGGTGTCCCGCGAAAAAAGTCGTGAAGTGCAACGGCGGATCGGGGTTGCTGCGCGACCTGCCGAGAATTCAAGGCATCTTTGAAGCAGTCCGCGCAGCAGTCAAAATTCCTTTTACGGTGAAGTTCCGCATTGGCTGGAGCGACAGCGAAGTCGTTTGCGTGGAACTGGCCAAGATGGCGGAAGCAAGCGGCCTGTGTGCGGTTGCACTCCACGCCCGCACTCGTGAGCAGGGATACAGCGGCCAAGCGCGCTGGGAGTGGATTGCAGCGGTAAAAGACGCCGTGAAAATTCCCGTGATCGGCAACGGCGACATTCGCACGCCCGAAGACGCCTGCGCGATGGTTGCGCAAACGGGATGCGACGCGGTCATGATCGGACGCACCGCGCCTTCCAACCCATGGATTTTCCGCCAGATTGAGCAGTATTGCGCAGGGATACCGCAACTTCGCGAAGGGCACGCTCGGGAAGGGCACGACTTTAGTCGTGCCGGAAATTCTCAAATCCAAGCGGCTTTAGCCGATGAGGGAGATGTCTACCCCTCGGGGTCCGAAGCTGCGTCCTTCCCACATGTGCTCAACCCCGGTTCGAAGCCGCGTTACGAAGAACCCGCCGAAGCCGACCGCTATCAGATGATCCGCACCTACTTCCAAATGCTGATCGAAGAAGAGCTTCCCGACGCGGAAGGCAAGATGAAGCAATTCACCTCCTGGTTCACGCATGGCGTTGCCGGAGGCGCGGCCCTGCGCAAAGGGATTTACGATTCAAAGTCCGCTCCCGAGATCCTGGTTCGCGTGGAGGAATTCTTCGAAAAGCGACTCGCCGCCGCCGAACAGGCCGACATCGTCAGCGAACAAGTTTCAATTTTGTCCTGATAGAAACACCCTCAATTTTTCTTCCCAGATTCCGGAGACGGGTGTACCATTCCGCCAGCATGGACGATTAAGGAGTCCGCTTCATCCCCTCGCAAATATTGTCCTTGACCTACCATGCTTTCGAACCTGGGCGCACCCTAAGGAAAAATTGAGTTGCAGCAGGAGTGTTCATTGATTTGAACAGTCCCTAAGGAGACCCGGCATGTCATGGTTCGCACAGCTGACCGATGGACTGTATCCATTTGAAGTCGTTCTTCTAGTGTTAGGAATTGTGCTCTTTCTTGCGTTGCTGGCCGCCTTCTTGCGAAACGTGTTTTGCGACAAGCCTTATGGGGGCCTGTTGGTTTTCTTTGTGATTCCGATTGCGATGATTGCATATCCGAGCATCCAGACAGTCCAAATCGGAGAAGGTACGGTCACAATCGCAACCAAGACCACCGAATTGGTGAAAAATCCGGATGATCAACAGCTGCGAGCCAGTTTGGAGACCGATGTGGCAAAGTTAGGCGGACGTCCGATCAGCAATGCGCAGACTGCGGCCACACTGGCGGAGGCCCAATTTGCTTTGGGCAATGAAACAGCGGCGCAAGCGAACTTGCAGAAAGCAATAAAGGCAAATCCGAAGTTGCCCGCCGCCACCCAACTGCAAAAAAAGATCCAACTGACTCAAAATCTCAGCACCCTGACCGAACGGGCCAAGGCGCAACCCGCTGACGCTGCAACCAAGGCTGAGTTGCAGAATACTGTAACGGCGCTCCAGCAGGCCGGTGTCGCCAATCCAACTGCCGTTAAGAGAATGGCCGAGGCACGAATTGTTTTGAACCATTAAGGAGTGATTTGAAGGGGAGACGGCTGCTGGTTCCGCGATCCTTTACAATCGCCCTTCATGTCTCTTGGCTTCCAAATCAAAGCGACCCGCGGCCCAGCCCGCGTAGGACACTTGCTCACGCCACATGGCGAAGTTGAAACGCCAGTTTTCATGCCGGTCGGCACGGTGGCGTCAGTAAAGGGCGTCTCCCAGGACATTCTCGAAGATCTCGGCGTGCAGATCTTGCTGGGCAACACCTACCACCTCTGTTTGCGGCCGGGTGTTGAGCAGGTGCGGAAGCTGGGCGGCTTGCATAAGTTCATGTCATGGCCTCGCGCCATCCTTACCGACTCAGGTGGATTCCAGGTCTTTAGCCTGAACGAATTGCGCAAAGTCACGGAAGATGGCGTAACGTTCCGCTCGCATCTGGATGGGTCGTCCCATGTTTTTACCCCCGAAAGCGCCATGGCCGCGCAAATCGGACTGGGCGCGGACATCATCATGGCGTTCGACGAGTGCACGGAGCACCCTGCGGACCATGCACGCATGCGGCAGTCCATGGAGCTTACGCTGCGTTGGGCGGAGCGGAGCAAGAAGTATTTCGAGGAACATAAGCACGAGGTTCCGTGGGCTCCACAGAACGAGCAGGAAAAACAGATTCCTCGCTCTGCCCGGAATGACAAATCTTATTCGATCTCAGGCTCGACACCGGGAGGCCCGATATCAGAAGGCGCGAAGCAATCCCTCTTCGGCATCGTGCAAGGGGGAATGGACTTGGCGCTGCGCAAGGAGTCGGCGGAGCGGACCATCGAAATCGGCTTTCCCGGCTACGCGATTGGCGGACTTAGCGTTGGTGAGCCAAGAGCGCTTACAAGAGAAGTCGTAGAAAGCACAATTCAACATCTTCCTGCGGACAAACCCCGCTATCTCATGGGCGTAGGGACTCCGGAAGAGATCGTTGAATACGCCAAGCTCGGGATCGACATGATGGATTGCGTGCTGCCCACACGCGCCGCGCGCCATGGACTGCTGTTTACATCAGAGGGGAAAATTTCCATCAAGCAGGCGCGATATATCGGGGATAAAGGCCCTCTCGACCCAAAATGCGGTTGCAAAGTCTGCGCCCGATACTCGCGGGCCTACTTGCGTCATCTTTATGCATCCAACGAAGTGCTGGCCCAGGTCTTGAATACCGTCCACAATCTGAGCTTCTACCTTGACACAATGCGGGCGGTGCGGCATTCTATTGCACTTGGGTAAGGGCCCGTTATTTTTCTGCTGTGTTGTGGTCTTGACCGAAAACCAGCCAGGCATTCCCGGTTCGTGCCGAGGCTGAAAAACTGTCCGGCCTGAATACGCAAGAAATCCCGCAGCGAACAAGCAGGGCTTAGCGCCAACCGGCGCAGGCGCTGGGATGAGTAGCGAAATTTCCGGTTTTCCATGAGTATGTTCAATTTATTGGCGTTTCAATCAAGCGGCGGAGGCATGAGCCTGATAACTTTGGCCCCGCTTTTATTTATTTTCGCCATTTTCTATTTCCTGTTGATCATGCCGCAGCAGCGTCGGCAGAAAAAGTGGCAAAAGATGCTCGGTGAGTTGAAGACCGGGGATAAGGTTGTGACAAATGGGGGGCTCCATGGGACTATAATCGCCCTGCGGGACGATTACGTTCATTTGCGCATTCCGCCTGACAACCTCCGCCTTGAGGTCACCCGCGCTTCCATTGCTACCGTCGCAAGCGGTGAGGAGATCACCACCAAGTAGTGGAAGAAGTAACAACCGCAAGCCATCTTGAATGCCGCTTGCGCAAGTAAGAAAAACACTTTGAAGTTATAGACGCAGGTCATGAACAAGAATTTAAGCTGGAAAGTCATCGTTACGGTTGCCGCCACGCTGTTTTTCGTGGTGGGCATATTTGGGATTCCTGACAGCTTTAGCTGGCAGGGAGTGGTGAGTTCTCTCCAAAAGCAGATCCACCTGGGATTGGACCTCAAGGGTGGCACGCACCTTATCCTGCAAGTGAAGGTGAATGACGCGGTGAACGTGGACTCCGACTCCGCCGTCGAGACCATAAAGCAGGGCCTCCGCGATCGTAAAGTCAACTATGCCAGCGTTACCAAGCCGGACCCAACCAACAGTCCGGAAAAGATTGTGATCCAGGGAGTATCGCCGAACGCCAGTTCTGACGTGCGTTCCTTGGTCTCCGACGCGCTGCCGGAATATGACGCATCCTCCGGCGTGGACAACAGCTGGACAGTCGCCATGAAGCCGCAGGCGTTGAAAGAACTGAAGGACCGCGCGGTGCAGCAGGCAATCGAAACCATTCGCAATCGAATTGACAGCCTGGGAGTGAGCGAACCGACGGTGCAGGAGCACGGCCTGGGCGCGTATCAGATTCTGGTGGAATTGCCGGACGTGAACGATCCGGCGCGCGTGAAGGAAGTGATGCAATCCACCGCGATGTTGCAGGTGCGGCAATCGTTCGGCGGTCCGTACTCCAGCGAACAGGATGCCCTCCAGCAGCATGGTGGCGTTCTTCCTCCCGACACTGTGATATTGCAGGGACGCAGCATTGGAACCGGTGGAGGTTCTGGCGAGGCGTGGTATTTGGTTTCTCGGGTTTCCGCCATCAGCGGGCGAGACCTGCGCAGCGCTGATGTGAGCCGCAGCAGTGATACCGGACAGCCGACCGTTAACTTCAGCCTGACCGGAGAAGGCGGGCAGAAGTTCTATAACTTCACCTCACAGCACGTGAACGACAGCCTAGCAGTGGTGCTCGACAATAAAGTGCAGGAAGTCGCCAATATCGAAGAGCCAATACGCGATCAGTGCGAGATCAAAGGCAATTTTTCGCAAGAGGAAGCGAAAGACCTGGCTCTGGTTCTGCGCTCCGGCGCCTTGCCGGCAGGCATCAATTATCTGGAAGAACGCACGGTAGGCCCATCTTTGGGCGCTGATTCGATCCGGCACGGCGTGGAAGCAACGATAGTCGGCATGATCGCGGTGCTGATCTTCATGCTCGTTTACTATCGCGGAGCGGGCGTCAATGCGGATATCGCGCTGATTCTGAATCTCATCATCTTGCTTGGCTCCATGGGCTATTTGAAAGGCGTATTGACACTGCCGGGAATTGCCGGAGTCATTCTCACGGTCGGCATGGGCGTGGATTCCAATGTGCTGATCTTTGAGCGTATCCGCGAAGAGTTGCGCAACGGAAAAACGCCGCCTTCAGCCGTGGCCCAGGGATTCAGTCATGCGTGGACTGCAATTTTCGATACTCACGTCACGACCATTCTTTCCGCCGCCATCTTGTTTGTTTTCGGCACGGGCCCTGTAAAGGGTTTCGCCACCACGTTGACCCTTGGTTTGCTGGCGAATCTGTTCACCGCCGTTTTCGTATCGCGGATTATTTTTGACTGGGTCTTAAGCCGCAAACAGCGTGGCGAAGCGCTGAGCATTTAGCAGATTGCAGCCGTTGGTTTTTTAATTACGATTTTTCGACTTCATGAAGAGTTAGAGGCAGCGTGGAATTTTTTCACAATCCGAACATAGATTTCCTGGGCAAGAAGTGGTATTTCATTGCCTTCTCGTTGATCTTCAGCATCTCGGGCCTGTTGTCCATTTTCTTCTGGCACGGCATCCCGCTGGGCATTGATTTCCGCGGCGGCACCGTGGTCCAGGTCAAATTCGCCTCCACGCCCAATGACAAAGAGATCCGTGCGGCCATGGATCGCGCCGGCCTGCATGACGCAAAGATTCAGCCCCTCGAGCCGGCGACCAGCAATGAAGAACTAATTGACTTGCCGATTCAGGAAACCAACGAACAGGCGTTGGATCGCGGCAAGAACATTATCATCAGCGCTCTCCAAAGCAACGTTCCCGCTGGAAAGCAAGACTTGAACAACGCGAGCGCCCTCGCACTGCAAAATTATCTGTTGGACAAAGACCCGCTGCACGCCGGGACGAACGCGAAAGAACTGTACACCGCTCAGGCGCAGGCGATTGTCGACTATCGGGATAAAGTGAAGGACGGCCTCCTCAGCTCCCTGGATGAACTGAAAGGTACAGTCGAGCCTGCGGTGGCCGCTTCCCTGCCGGATGGGTTTTTCCTCTCGAATTTCCACGTAGCTTCGGTTTCCATTGTCGGCCCCCAGGTAGGCAAGCAGCTTAAGGGACAAGCCGTCAGGGCGGTACTGTATTCGCTTCTGGGAATGCTGATTTATTTGGCCTTCCGTTTCGAGTGGATTTACGGAGTGGCGGCGGTTGTGACCGTGTTTCACGACACGCTCATCACGGTTGGCGCATTTTCATTGACGAATAAGGACATATCGCTTACCGTGATTGCTGCAATTTTGACGCTGGTGGGCTATTCGAATAACGACACCATCGTTGTTTTTGACCGCATCCGCGAGAATCTGAAGCTGATGCGGCGGGAAAAGCTGTCCGAGATCGTCAACCGCAGTATTAATCAAACCCTGAGCCGGACGGTTTTGACCGCCGGATTGACCTTTCTGACGGTCCTCGCGCTCTATCTGTTTGGCGGAGAAGTGTTAAATGGGTTCTCCTTCGCCCTTGTAATCGGCATCTTAATTGGGACGTATTCGTCGATTGCCATCGCGGCGCCCATTCTGGTCGCATACCAGGATTGGCGGTCGCAGAATGGCAAAACGCCCGGGATGTCCGTTGCAAAGGCTGGCAAACAGAGCCCGGAGAAAACCAAGGTTTAGCGTTCCCTTTCCCTGTCTTTGTTGGGGGATTTATTTGGGAACAAGCGGTCGGCAGGTGGTGTCTAAGAGTACGTAGGGTCCAGGCAGGAGAAGCCTATGTTTGAAGACAGCCTTATCGAATCGGGTGGAAGACTTAAAACCAATCGCGGCAGGACAGCGGCAATTTCATTCGGATTGCAGGCCATATTAGTCGGCATCCTGGTCCTGATTCCGCTACTGATCACGGAAGCGCTGCCCAAGCAGCAATTGACGACTTTCTTAGTCGCGCCTCCTCCGCCGCCACCCCCACCGCCTCCGGCAGCTCCGGTCCACATCGTGCGGCAAGTTCAGACTGACATCGTTAACAACCAGCTTCGCACGCCCACGAGAATTCCTCAGAAAGTGCAGATGATCAAGGAAGACGCTGCTCCTCCGCCGATGCAGGGAGTAATGGGCGGTGTTGCCGGCGGCATCCCCGGCGGATCTGCTGGCGGCGTAATTGGCGGAATCATCAGTTCCACCACCGTCAAGGCGCCCACAGTTGCTGCGCCGCAGAGAATACGCGTATCTTCCGGCGTTTCCACGGGAAACTTGATCCGCAAAGTAACTCCGCAGTATCCGAGTATCGCTCGGACCGCGCACATTTCGGGCAGCGTAGTGCTTGAAGCTGAGATCAGCAAAGAAGGCGATGTCGTCAATTTGCACGTGATCGGCGGGCCACCCCTGCTGCGGCAAGCGGCGATTGATGCGGTAAAGCAATGGAAGTATCGGCCTTACCTGTTGAATGGCGAACCTGTCGTGGTGGATACGCAGGTTACGGTGATTTTTTCACTGGGCGGATAGTTCTTACCGCGAGCGGTCGAGATTTTGCATCAATACGTAGTGCGGGTCTTTATGCTCTCCATGCGCGCCCGCGGCATGACCAACTTCGTAAGCGATAGAAAGTTCCGAGGAGGAAATAGCGACTCATGTTAGCCAATCTTGCACCGATGGCCGTAAATCACGTTCATACTGCTGCGCTCTGGATTTTTCAGGACAACAGCACAGTTGCTTGGGACCCGATTTCCATGTGGCACAGCATGGGATGGGTGGCCAAGGCAGTCGTCATCGTTCTATTCATCATGTCAGGCTGGTCAATTGCAGTAATGATTGATCGCTGGATGGCATTTAACTCCGCCCGCAAGCAGTCTCGTTCTTTTGCTCCTGCAGTGGCGGGCGCCCTGCGCGATGGCAAAATTGACGAAGCCATCAAAGTCGCGGAGCGCAACAAGAAGAGCCACTTGGCCAAGGTTGTCACCGCCGGCTTAATGGAATTCCGCGCTCATCAGGAAAGCGGCGAGATTCCCGGCGAAACAATCGAAGCGTCACGCCGTGCTCTTGAGCGCACCGAAGCCATTGTCCACGCCGAATTGAAGCGCGGACTGGGTGGACTGGCCACTATCGGCTCGACGGCCCCATTCGTGGGACTGTTCGGAACGGTCATGGGCATTTTGCACGCCTTCCAGGAAATGTCCAACCAGCACGCACCCGGCATCAGCGCAGTGGCAGGCGGTATCGCGGAAGCACTGGTGACCACGGCGTTTGGTCTGCTGGTGGCTATCCCTGCCGTCATGATGTTCAACTACCTGACCGGACGCGTGGAAGCTTTCGACGTGGAAATGGACAATTCCTCGAGCGAATTGATTGATTACTTCCTGAAGCGCCGCGGCGCCGGAGTCCGACGGTAGTTTGTCGCAGCGAGTTGGCGGAACACGCATGAGTTTGCCGGTTCAAGCGCCGGGGACAGCCCCGGCGCTTGATAAAGGCCGGACTTAGCGAGGCAAACCTGGATCGCCGGATTCGCGGGAGAATAAAACAATGGGAATCGTAGTACGAAACGAAGGTGGTAAAGTCACTTCCGACATCAACGTCACTCCCATGGTGGATGTGATGCTGGTGCTACTCATTATTTTCATGGTGGTCACCCCGATGTTGCAGAAAGACATCAGCGTGGATTTGACCAAAGTGAACAATCCCCAGCAGATGCCGGACGCGGACAAAGACACCGCGGTTGTGGTCGCCATCACGCGCGACGGTAATGTTTTCCTTGGTCGAGAGAAAACGTCTCCGGACGAACTCACCAATGCAGTGAAGGACCGCCTGGCGAACCAGACCGACAAGCGAGTCTTTGTGCGCGCGGATGCCCGAGCCAAATATAAGAGAGTCGTGGAGATTGTGGACGACATCCGGTCAGCGGGAGTGGACCAGTTGGGATTGCTCACTGACCAAAGACAAGAGAACCCGGCAGCTTCGCCTTTAGCGCCGAAGCCGCTGCCTGCGCTGAGTGCGCAAGGACAGTAAGAACTGAGGAGATTCTATTATGGGTATGACGGCGGGCTCCGGCGGGGGCCAAAGTGCAAATATCAACGTTACGCCGCTGATTGACGTCCTGCTGGTACTCCTGATCATTTTCATGGTCATCACTCCGGTTGTGTCTCATGGATTGGACGCGCTGGTGCCGCAGCCGCCGCCGCCGAACGCGCCCAAGAACCCTCCACCGGACCGGACGATTGTCGTACAGGTCATAGACACCGGAGCGGGCAAGCAGCCAAATTTGAAAATCAATCAGGATGACGTGGCCTGGACAGGATTGCAGGACCGCCTGACCGATATCTTCAAGACACGCGCCGAGAAGGTAATGTTCGTGAAGGGCGATGATAATATTCCCTTTGCCGATGTGGCCTTCGTCATTGACATTGCGCATGCAGCGGGCGTGGACAAAGTTGGGTTGATCACGGCCAAGATTGAATCTGGACAATAGAAGTACATTTCAGGAATCGCTACGCTTCTATGGGCCGCACAAGCCCTGGGCGCGAGGGGGAATTCAAACTAAGATGACGAGAACTGCGCGATTGACTGTGCTCTTGGCGGCCGGGTTGCTGATGCTGGCGACCACCGGCTGCGACAAGCTGCGGGCACGAGACCAACTAAATAAGGGAGTGGCATCCTACAAGAACGCGAAGTACGAAGAAGCCATTGACCACTTTCAGAATGCTGTACACCTGGATCCGCAACTTCTGAACGCCAAGCTGTATCTGGCAACAGCTTTTGCGCAGCAATACATCCCCGACGTGGATACGCCTGAGAATAGCCGCAACGCGGAACAGGCCATTGACGCTTATAAGGCAGTGCTGGAGCAGGACCCCAAAAACATCAACAGCGTTAAGGGTATTGCCTATTTGTATTTGAATATGCACAAGTTCGACCAGTCGAAGGAGTATTACCTGAAAGCGGCGGCAATGGATCCCAACGACGCCGAACCGTATTATTCCGTAGGCGTGATTGATTGGACCGAATCCTACCAGCCGCGCATGAAGGCCCGGGCCGAACTTCAGTTGAAGCCGGACGAGCCGCTCAAGGATAAGAAAGTCTGCCAAACCCTGAAAACGCAGAACTGGGCAAACATCCAGGATGGCATTGATGTTCTGAATAAAGCCATGCAGCTTCGTCCTGACTATGACGATGCAATGGCTTACATGAACCTCATGTATCGCGAAAAAGCCGATCTGGAATGCGATGATCCAGAGGCTCGCGCCGCAGACCTGAAGACGGCTGATGAATGGGTGGATAAGACGATGGCCACCAAGAAAGCCAAAGCCGCCAAGCAGCCGCAGAATCAAGGCATTGTCCTCGACAACCAGGGCAATAGCCAACAACCCACGCAATAGCAAATCGCGGTTGTGATCTTAGGGCCTCATCCCTTCCCCGGATGAGGCCTTTGTTTTTTGTTTTTCTCTGCACGGGCTTCCCCGGTAGAATTTAAGCCTGTGCCCAGCAAGCGCGGAAACTTCAAGAAAATCCTGATCGCCAACCGCGGCGAAATTGCGCTTCGAGTCATCCGGGCCTGCCGCGAGATGGGTATTCGCCCCATTGCGGTCTATTCAGAGGTTGACCGTCCTGCCCTCCACGTCCGCCGGGCCGACGAAGCGTACCTGATTGGTCCCTCGGCAGCTTCAGAATCCTATTTGAACATTGAGCGCGTTCTTGACGCCGCCAAACGGAGCGGCGCAGACGCCGTCCATCCCGGCTACGGATTTCTATCTGAAAACGAAAAGTTCGCCGAAGCCTGCGCGGATGCCCGCATAAAGTTCATCGGCCCCACGGCCCAATCCATGCGCCAGATGGGATCGAAGACTGCTGCTCGCCAGGCCATGGAGCGCGCCGGAGTGCCAATAGTTCCGGGCACTGCTAACGCGGTAGGGTCGGCGGAAGAGGCGAAGGTGATCGCGGCCAAGGTTGGCTATCCCGTGATGCTGAAAGCGGCGGCCGGAGGCGGAGGCAAGGGGATGCGGTTGGTTCACGCGCCCGCAGATTTGGCCTCCTCGCTTGAGGCAGCGCAGAGCGAAGCGCTGCGGGCCTTTGGGGATGGTTCAGTGTACGTTGAAAAAGCGATCCTCAAGCCGCGTCATATCGAGATGCAGATTTTGGCGGATGAGCACGGACACACGGTCTATCTGGGCGAGCGTGAATGCTCCATCCAACGGCGGCACCAGAAGGTTTTGGAAGAGGCTCCGTCGCCCATAGTTGATGAGGAAATGCGGCAGCGCATGGGAGAAACCGCCGTGCGCGTGGCTCAGGCCTCGGGTTACACAAATGCTGGCACGATCGAATTTCTCGTGGATGCCGACAAGAATTTTTACTTTCTGGAGATGAATACCCGCCTGCAGGTGGAACATCCGGTCTCCGAATTGGTGACAGGCCTGGATCTCGTCCAGTTGCAGATTCGCATCGCGCAGGGAGAGTCGCTTCCATTCGAACAAAAGGACGTTCACCTCCGTGGGCACGCCATCGAGTGCCGAGTGTATGCCGAAGATTCCGAGAACAATTTTCTACCCAGCCCCGGCCTCATACAAAAACTTCAGGAACCGGGTGGGCCGGGAGTACGCGTGGATAGCGGCGTTTATGAGGGCTGGCAAGTGCCGATTGAATACGATCCGCTGCTCGCCAAATTAATCGGTTTTGGCGCGAACCGCTCGCAGGCAATCGCGCGGTTGCAGCGCGCGCTTCGGGAATATTTTGTGGGCGGCGTCAAAACAAACCTCAAGCTCTTTCGCGACATTCTCGCCGATTCCCGCTTTATTGCCGGAGACCTGAATACCTCTTTTTTGAACGATCTTGCGAAGACGCCTGCGGACATCGCTAACGTGGAGCCTGCGGCCATTGCGGCGGCTTTATTTACCGCGCTTGAATCACAGTCTTCAAATGGGGGCGAATCGCAGCAGGAAATTCAGGATACGAACAGCGCCACCAACTGGAAGACCGCTGCGCGGCAAGAGGCATTGCTCTAAAACATTTCTATGCCCTATGAAGTCACCATTAATGGTAAGACCCAGCATTTAGGGCTTACGCGAACAGACGGCCAATGGCATTGCCATTTGGGCAAAGACAAAACCGCTCCAGATTTTCCACTGGACGTGACGCTGTTAGGGCCGGAAACCATCTCGCTCATCTACAAAGGAAAATCTTTTGAGGTTCGGCGGGAAGTTTCACCGGACGGGCTACGCATCTGGATAAATGGCGAATCCTATCTGGTGGAGGTGAGCGACCCGCGTTCCTTCCGCGGCCGCAGGAAGCGGTCTGATTCGGAAGCCGGGCCGCGTAAATTGATCGCGCCCATGCCCGGCAAAGTCGTTCGAGTCATGGTGAGCGACGCGAGCGAAGTCGAAGCCGGCCAAGGAATCCTGGTGATTGAGGCGATGAAGATGCAGAACGAGATCAAATCGCCCAAGAAAGGCCGTGTCCAGAAAATTGCGGTGCAGAGCGGCGCGTCCGTGAACGCGGGTGATTTGCTGGCGGTAGTCGAGTAACCGCGGATCTCAATGGCGGCAAAATTCCAAGGCCCTACTGCAGCGTCCCATTGCTCTCGGTGATCTGCTCGGCGTAATAGTTCTCAACCTTGGCCTGGTCGCGCAGCATTTCATAATAAGCGGACTTCAAAAGCTGCTCACGCCGCTGTCGAAGCTGTTCATGGATCGCCTGCTGCACACGCGGATCAGCCAATTCTCGCTGGCCGGCCGGCTCTTTGGCGAGCAGTTTCACCATGCGGAAGCCGATAAACTGCTTGGTGATGGGATTCACGATCTGGATCACGTCGCTGTACTGTCCGGGCTTCAACTTCATGACCGCGTCTCGGGTTGCGGCATCGGTGTTCTTCAGTGAAGATTCCGGAGCGAATCCCAAGTCGCCGCCGTTAGTCGCGGTGTCGGCGTCTTCGGAATAATTCATGGCCAGCGTGGCGAAATCATCTCCATTGTCCAGATGGTTCTTAATGGTCTGAATTTTCCGGCGCGCTTCTGCCTCGTTCTGCGCTTTATCGTTTTTCAGGTTGTGGACATCGTTCGAAGGCGACGTGGTGACCACGATTTGAGCAATGTGATATTGAGGCTCAATCAAATTGAATTCGGCCTTGTGCTCGTTGTAGTAGTTCGTGATGTCCTGGTCGGAAACATTAATCTTCGAGGTAATTTCCTTGTTCAGCACCTTGTCCACGGTCAGTGAGCGGCGCAAATCGCGCTTCAAGTCGTCGAGCGTCAACTTGCGCTCGTCGAGATGCTTCTGGAATTGTTCATTGCTGTAAGGCGATTTGATTTCATTCAGCTTCCGCTCGACCTCGTCGTCGGTCGCCAACAATCCCAGCTTTTCCGCGCGGTGCATCAGAATTTCGTTGTCAATGAGTTCGCGCAGAATGCTCAGGCGCATGCTCGTGGCCTGCTCGCCCACAGGCTGCTGGTTGGAACCCGCAGTCTGGTTCTCGTAGTACTTATCGAGGTCGGAGCGATAGATTTTGTGTCCATCCACGGAGGCGACCACGGAACCGCCATTGGACTTGGAACTGCACCCCGTCCATCCGGCGATGAACACGGCGAGAATCAGCGGCAAGAATCCGCCCAAAAGACGCGAATTGATTTTCAATCGGCCTCCCCGAATGAAGCGCTACGTAAACTTAATTTTGAAATGCCCGCGAGCACTGGAGCGTAAGGTCCAAGCCACGGCCGAAAACGAATCTTAACAATCCCTGCCAACTAGGATGGGCCCGATGCCCCGCCGGGATGCGTGGGAGGGTTCTCTCCTGCATCTTTTAGCGCCTGGTCCAGCATTGCGCGCATTTCATCCAATGACAATGCGCCGTCGTGCGTCTTCATCCCGTTCACAAAAAACGTTGGCGTCGCATTTACGCCCACCGAATCTCCCTGCTGCACAGATGCCTTGATCGCTGTCTGGTCCTGCGCCTTAACGCAAGACTGCAACTTCGCCACGTCCTCATTGTGCTTTTGTCCCTGAAGCAGCGTCAGTTTATCAAGAGCGCCGAACTGCGCTTCCTGGCCATGTTGCCCGTTGATTGCCTGCTGATTGGAGTGGATGTAGTCGGCAAATTCCCAATATGCGTCATTGTTCTGCGCACCAAGGCAATTCGCGTCCACGGCGGCGTGGATCGCCCAAGGATGAATTTCCGAGAGCGGGTAATCTTTATAGATGAACGCCACCCGGTCGCCATATTCCTTAAGCAACTCAGGGAAAATCGTCTGGTGCATGCGGGAGCAAAAGGGGCATTCAAAATCGTCGAAATTAATAGCGATGACTTTGGCATTCTTGTTGCCGCGCACCGGCCGGCCATTCAGGTCAATTTTCTTCATGACCTCAGCATAGGGATCCTTGGTCAAGTCCAGCTTGGTCATGCGAATGAGCGATTTCTGATCTTTCGAGACCAGAAAATCGTAATCTTTTTGCGCGCTTCCGTTGGCCAAGGTGACGCTAACCGCATCGTAGCCTGGAAATTCACTGGGCTTCAGCGTCCCAATCGTGATTTTTACGTCAGGAGCAACCTCGTAATAGGCGCGCACCTGTCTTTCAATGGCGTGCGCCAAATTCGGCGAGACGGACTGCGCCGAACACCCCAAACAGACCAGCAAAAATAGAAGGAAAGAATTCCGCAAAAACGTCACCAGGAACCGCCTGTGCATAGAGAGATTGCAAGCATTATCTCATAGACAACCGGCGCGGATAGCAGGCCCGGCAGCGCAATCGGCAGCGCTTCCAGCGTGCCAAGCGATTTCAGAACAAACGCTCCTGCCGCTTTAAGTTGCCAAATCCGCCAAGGTTGGTGAGCACAAAGGAGAACCGGTACTGGTTCTCGTTGGGCACGGAGCCGAGTTGAAAGCGCCGGTATTCCACGTTCAAGCCGCAGCAATCCCAGTTGTAGGCCGCCTGCAATGATGAATATTGCAAAGAATTCACGTTCACGTCGAAGCCCACGCTGGCGGCGCTGCTAAACCCGCGCTTCCCTGCGCTGCCGTAACCCATAAGCAGTCGGAATTGGTCGAAACTCGGCAACTGCGGGAGGTTCGGCTGTAACGTCGCCGCCGGGACCTGCATTAAAGCTTCACCGCCGCCAACAGTGAATTGTCCAAAGTGGTAGTTCACGAGCGCGGTGCTCGCGTTGATTTTGCTTGAGGTGAAGTCGTAATCAAGTTCCCAGTCAACATCGGTGCGAGAGCTGGTCTGCACGCGAAGCAACGAGACCAGCGGCGAAAGATGCCGGGCGCTGGTCAAGAAGGCAATCCCCGTCAGGTCAGCGGTCGTGGTGAGCACGTTACGCTGCCCGGGAACGAGCGCGCCGCCGAATGTGGGATCAAGGAAATACTTTTGCTTCAGCTCCCAGGTCACGACTTCGCGGACCACCGGTTCGGTTGAGCAGGAATTGTCTTCGGCTTGCGCGCGCTCCCACGGAATACGACTCTGATGGGACTCGCCCGCCATGAGCGAAGGATAGAATGCCTGCGGGTTGCAGTCCTCTTTCGGTGGAGACATGCGCTTCGAATAGAGCCGGTTCACCAGTCCATACTCCACCTCATTGGTGTCGCTCAGAATGTCGCGGTCATCGAAGCGCAGGATATTGGCAAAGTTATCTATTCCGGTCAGGTAATGGTAAGTGACTCGAGGTTCGATCACATGCTTCCACTTCCGGTCCAGCCAGGTATTTCCAAAAACGTGCTCCAACGCTGGAGGAAGCACTTCCACCGATCCTTCCAACGCTTTACGATTCACCGCATGGCTGCTGGCGGTGCCGACAGTACTACCGCTCTGGGAGGGCAGCAGTTCCTGCGTGTAAATGGTGTCACGCAGCGACAATGACGGCACGAACGACCAGTTATGGACTCTTGCAGGGAGCAGGAGTGTGGGACTGAGGTCGAATCGCCCCAGCAACGGGGCCGTGCTGAATGTAGGTTCGCTGCGCGAAAGGCCATCCGCGGCGGCATCAACGTTCCAATAGAACGGCGTGCGGCCCAGTTGCCGGTCTGTGGTGGTCACGTCGAGGCTCGGAGCGTGCAAAATGGAAACCTGGGTTGAATCCGAGCTGCTTTCAAAGTTCTTATATTGTTCGAGTCCGGCGTTGAAAGAAAAGCCGTCTGTATTTTTCGAGACAAAGCCCCGCGATATCACCTCTGAATTGGCAGCCTGCGCGAACAAGTCATAGAAGGTAAGGCGGAAGGCATAGGAACTGAGATATTCAGCCTTGATGACGGCGCGAAAATCTTCACTGAAATCGTCTTCCGCATTCAGCGTGACGTCCACCCCGCTATCGCTCTTGCGGTCGAGCACGGAAAACACATTGAGGTCTGCGAAGGAATGTTCCGAGGGGCGGGCGCGGAATTCGCCGATGGGAGCCCATCCGCGCGCGGAGTAATAGTCCACGCCCAGCGTGGCGTCCATGCGGCGATTGATGGCCCAATAAAACGAGTCTCCCAGAATTGTGCCTTTGATGGAAGAATGCCCGATGTTCGGGAGCAGAAATCCTGATTGCCTCGCCTGGCGATCAATGGGATGCGTTGCGAAGGGCAGATACAACACCGGAATTCCTCGAATGCGGAAGACAGAGTTGTAGATGGTTGCGTTGCTGCCGGCATCCACCACAATTTTGCCCGCATTGAATTGCCACTTGGGATGCGGCAATTCGCAGGTCGTGATCATGCCGTCATGCACGCGATAGTGTCCGGGCCCCGTCTGCTCCACTACTTTGCCGCTGAACACAAACGGATTAGACGACGTCAGCACCATTCTCTTGCTGCGCAAATGCATGCCCACAGTCCCGTGCACATGTTCGAACCTCCCAACCTCGGTCGCGAAGTTGTAGCTCCCTTCCGCGGCTTCGATATGCTCATCCGCGGGGCCGCCTTCGAGCACCAGATGGCCGATTGCGTGAGATTGTTTCGTGTCCGAGTCATATGTGACCTCGTCTGCTCGAAGAATAAAAACTCCGTAGTGGATTTCCACATTGCCCTTCAAGGTGTATTTGGTTCCCTGCTTTTCCTGGGAAAGGGCCTGGATGGAAACGTCGTCATTGCGCGAGGTTGCGATCTCTCCGGAAATATCAGGAAGACTCTGCGCCAGCGCCTGAGAACATAACGAAAGACCGAGCAGCAAATGGCACCCGATAACCGCCGTAGTAAGAAGTTGTGCGCGAAAGTTCATCGCGGACGCACGAAACTTCCACACCGCCCGGAGGTAGGGTACCGTCAGCATGCCGCCAGCCCGGGAGGCAACGATGAAGCTGAAATTTGCCGGGGCACTTGATACTTTAGATACAGGTGCTTCAGTTTTTTCGCCTCGCCTAGTTTTCTAATATGTGCGTCCACCGGCTGCGGGTATACATTTAGGTAGTCTGTCTTCATGAATCATAATTCCCAACCTGACTACAAGAACTCCCGCGATGCGGAATTCGTTGACCCTGAACCGTTCGATGCCAGCGAGCAGCAATTTGCCGCAAGCCTGGAACAATCGGCAGGGCGAGAGGACGGTTTTGTTCCCGAGGGGAATCGAAAAGCCGTTCCCGCACGCGAATCGCTTCCTGCTGAAGTTTCCGCCGGTCCCTCCTCCACGATAACCGAAGAGACGAGTGAAGGTTCCGCAAATCAAGGTAACGGCGCGGATGCCTCCTTGAATGGCCATCCGGACACCTCTTCAGCTTCCGACTCTGGTTTCGATTCCTGGAGAAAGGAAGTCGCCGAACGGGTAAGCAAATACCGCCGCAAAAGCCCACGTGAACCGCGATATCCATCGCTGCAACTGAAATTTGAATCACCAATGTGGGCGCCTCCGCGCAACCTCGAACCCGTCGCGCGACAAGCCGTCGCCTTCGAACGGAATCTCGATGCCAATGTCGAGCCGATTCCACAAGCATTGCCAATGCTTGCTGAGCCAGCCGAGCCCGCAAACGATATCGACTACGCAAGCAATCTCATCGAGTTTCCGCGCTTTACCGCCGAGCGGCCCAGCCACGCGGACGAATTAGCTGAACCCGTGCTCGACCGGTTGCGCATTCTGGAGGCGCCTGAGATTGCGCCTTCACCGCCCGCGCTGGGCGGAATCTTAATTGAGCAAGCTGAAGAGCGTCCGCAGGAGCGCCGTCCGGGCTTTGAGATTCCTCTGCAATCGTCCTCTCTCAGCCGCCGCCTGGCAGCCGCAATGATTGACGCATTGATTGTCTTAGTCTCGATGGGAGTGTTTGGATACGTATTCTTCTATTTGACCACTCCCAACTTGCCAACTTTGGAGTGGACGGAAATCGCGGTCGCGCTGGCGGGCGCCTTCTGGGTCGCCTATCAATATTCATTCCTGGTCTATAGCGGCAGCACGCCGGGGCTGCGGCTTGCAGGTTTGCGGCTGGCGCGTTTTGACGGCACCGACGCATCTCGAAGCCTGCGGCGATGGCGAGTGATCAGTTCCGTCCTATCCACCGCATCCATCGGCCTGGGCTACCTATGGAGCTTCCTGGATGAAGACCAGCTTTGCTGGCATGACCGAATCACCCGAACGCATTTAGCGCCGAAACAAGCCGCCGAAAAACCAACCCAAACCTAAACGCCCTGTCATCCGAGCGAAGCGTCCCGGCCAGCTCAGAAAAACAACGCCGACGCCGACTGTCATGCTGAGGAAGCTGAGCAAGCGTAACGCATCTCAGGCAAGTCGAAGCATCCCTATCAGCGAGTACTGGTAGTGGCTGTGTTTGAGCAAACCACCCAAAGACACGTCATCTGGACGTTGAGCGCAGCGAAGACGGAGAGACCTTACGTGCGTTGGAGGCCATCAACGCAAACAGCAGGAATGGCAATCCCTGTCGGTGCTAAACATGGTTTCCACCGTCGTGAAATCCCTCACAGCCAAACCTGTTCGGGATGACATACTTTTGAGGGCTTGCAAAGTGGATAAGAGTCTATTTTGCAAATCGGACCACCACCCGAGTACCGCTCTGGGCGAGTCATCCCACCTGCCTCTGGTAACATAATTTGTGGCCCTAAACTCTCCCGTTCGCGTACGTTTTGCCCCATCCCCGACCGGACATCTACATGTCGGCAATGTCCGCACTGCGCTTTTTAACTGGCTTTTCGCGCGCCAAAGCGGCGGCTCGATGGTGCTGCGCATTGAAGACACCGACGTCGAGCGCAGCGAAGCCCGCTTTGAAGGTATGTTGATGGACGACCTTAAGTGGTTGGGCCTCGATTGGGACGAAGGGCCGGACGTGGCCGGCGAGTATGGCCCGTACCGTCAATCCGACCGTCTGGAAATTTATCGCGAACACGCCGAACGCCTGTTGAATGAGAGCAAGGCTTATCTCTGTTTCTGTACCGAGGAAGAGTTGCAGAAAGAGCGCGAGAGCGCAGCCGCCGAAAAAGGGCAGGCGATTTATTCCGGCAAGTGCCGCCGGCTTGATCCGCAAGAAGCGGAAAATCGTCGCAGCAACGGCGAATCATGCGCGATCCGGCTAAAAATTCCCGAGCATCCGATCCGCTTTCATGACATCGTCCGCGGAGACGTGGAGTTTTCCAACGAGGTCGTCAGCGATCCCGTCATTATTCGCTCCAGCGGAATGCCGGTTTACAACTACGTTGTGGTCATTGATGACGCGCTCATGAAGATCACGCACGTCATCCGCGGCGACGATCATCTTTCGAACACGCCAAAACAAGTGGCGCTGTACGAAGCTCTCGGGTGGCCGGTGCCGGAATTCGCGCATCTTTCCACCATATTAGGCAGCGACCGCGAGCGGTTGTCGAAACGGCATGGGGCAACTTCCATCGCGAACTTTCGCGAAATGGGAGTGCTGCCCGAGGCGCTGATGAACTATCTGGCGTTGCTCGGCTGGGCGCCGACTGGCGGCACACGCGAAATTTTTACCCCCAGCGAATTGATCAAAGAATTTGCACTCAAGCGCGTCACGCCTTCTCCGGCCGTGTTCGACATGGAGAAGCTGTACTGGCTGAACCGCCACTACATCAAGGAAGCGCCGCCGGAGCGTATTGAGAAACTCGCACTGCCCTACTACAGCCGCGCTATCGCCCGGGAACTTCCGATACTGGACAAGATCGCGGTGCCCGAGTCTCCCTGGCCTCCCCCGGTCGCAAACTGGTTTGCCAGCATTACGCGGCTTCTTGCTCCGTATGTTGACCGACTCGAGCAACTTCCCGAGCGCGCGAAGCCAATACTCGACTACGACGCCAAAGCCGCAATCGATTCGCAGGACAACGCCGAAGCATTGGCGTGGCCGCATACCAGCGAAGTGCTGGCACGGTTCACCGTCAAGGTTTTGGAAGACGAACAAGCCCAAGAGGGAAAGCTCACTCCCGAGCAGTTCAACAAAATCGTGGGCGAGGTTAAGGCGGAAACCGGAGTAAAGGGAAAAGAGCTTTTTCATCCTATACGGATCGTCATTATGGGATCGCACTCCGGCCCAGCATTCGACAAATTGGTTCCCATCCTTGAGGAAGGCAGCCATCTAAACCTGCCGAAGCATGTGCTCAGTGTGAGGGAGCGGGTGGAGGCGTTTGGCAGTGCCCGAGCGGCGAAATCATAGCTCGTCTTATCTTCGCAACAGGTCGCGCAACGCAGCCTGCAAGTCGGGGAATTGAAAGTGATATCCACTCGCCTTAAGCTTGACTGGTTCAACCCTTTGCCCCGATAACAACATTTCGATGGCCGCTTCTCTGCCCAAGGCGACTTTTAACGCCAGCCCCGGCACGG